>Ga0307515_10004287_pt1 | contig 29614 bp, 23 predicted proteins | sample 17_EM_MG_FD_194513 | JGI IMG/M metagenome (GOLD analysis project Ga0307515, IMG submission 194513) | Populus trichocarpa ectomycorrhiza microbial communities from riparian zone in the Pacific Northwest, United States - 17_EM | ecosystem: Host-associated > Plants > Roots > Unclassified | place... | reverse complement strand
AGGTTTCGCACAAGGAAAGGAGGCTTGGTGCGGTCCTGTTTAGGAGGTAAAAGAGAGTTCGCAATCGTCATGGTTGTGGCGTGGCGGACTCCAAGGGGAGTGTGTGCTGGGGGGAGCAAGGCTAAGGCGACTTGAGGTACGTCAGTAATCGGCAGCAGAAAGAACACTAGCGCTAGACCGTTAGCGCTATGCTTCGAAGCGCTGACCGCGAACAGCCGGACCAATGACTGAGGAGAATCTATAAGAGATGAATGACAATGTGTGGCAATGGTAAAGGTGATCATAGATAGCACGAAATTAGGTGGCTTGGAGGTCTTCCTATTTCAAGTATGACCAATAAACGGGTGGGCCAGTCCAATCACAGGGCCATCACTGGTCAATGGCAGTGCATACTTGCTACGCGAAGTTTCATAAAGCGAATAGGTGTGTAAAAACACACCGGAATACAGCCTCTCCGCCTCCGCCCCGACGATTTTCGTTCAATGCTCAGCCTTGCTGCTGAGTAAACGTTAATATACTCACTAAAATCAGCCCAGATACGTCCTGGTATCTGCATATGCGCTTGTACCATTCCTGTGAGTCCTCAACCGTCGCCACACCACCCCAATTGGCGTATTGCTCCTTTCCCAATGTCCAATTGGGCCTCGTTAGGTGCGAGGCAGTACCCTTTGGCGTACAAGAAATACTGGAGCACATTTTCGTTATTTCAAAGCTGTGGGGTCTTCGTGATGACATCACGGAGTGTGGAGAGGCTATCACCCAGGTCACCCTTGTCAACTGGCACTGCAACGGTCCTGCCACACAGCTACTTAATTGAGAGCTGGATGTGGACCGGCGACGATGGGAGGACACACCAACCATATTCTCCAAGGGCCTCACTATTTCAAGGACCGTCAAAAAATCACATATTTGGTTTGTGTTCGCTCACTAGCTATGCATGGACGCATGGACTATGGAAAGGAATGACCGAGAAGACCTCGGAAGGCGGGGCCTATATATATTTCGAGGTTGTCCGCCCGCTCGTTCAACATCTAGGGATCTTGGCTGGATCTCCACTTTACCCGATGACATCCATACGACAGGCGTTGCATCCACCATCCATTGCTATCTATCCTCTCGGACCTAATGAAGGGCCCACCAAGTCTCGAGCGCCTCAATATGGGTGACAATGTCATCGACGACGGCAGTGACAATTGTTCGGAGCACCCGAAGCCTGCAAATGAACAAACACACTACTCGTCTTGTCCTGGAACGTGACCCAAACGTGAGCAGCTTGGAGGGTTCCATACATATTATCCCGAATTTAATCTAGCTATGTGCGTGATGTTCATTACCCTGACCTGTTCTTTCTCTCCATGTACAGACACGGTAGGACACACCCCCACGACCCAAAGTTTCAGCGGAGACCGGCTGGAACCAATACCCAGTGGCGTAACGTACTATCAACAGTCGTCCTTTGTGGATCCGAAAGATACAGCGACTCAGAATATGGAGATATATCAAGTTCACGATTAAAGACCTCCCCATGCTCCCACCGTTTCGATTCGATTCGAGACCGCCTCGGGTCACACCCTTGACGATGGACTCATGTGTTGACCGAGCTGGTTTGAATCACCCGACTTGTAAACTTGCACATGCGCAATCGGTTATGCACTAATGTCATCATCAGAATTCTCGGAAAAAACGGATGCAAGATCTGTGTATGACAAAGTCTCGTTCAAGCTTTTGCAATATTACGACCCTGTGGGACAAAATAATTTTCAATTCAATGGAGGAGGCGAGTTGCAAGATCCCGATAAGACAATCTGACAAGGTTACCTTGTTCAGGTCCATACGGAATCGCTATCAGCAGCTTGGTGGTACACTTTCAATGGCGGGCATGGTCCGTGTTGATTGTTGGCCTCTAGCAGCTCAGTGTTCGCATTAGTCGCTTGCGCCGAACTGCAAGTTTGCGTTTACTCTCACTTTGTGTTCGCCCTAACATCCTGATCGTAGTTGGTTTACTTTGGTATATAATACAGCGTTCACATTAGTCGCTTCCGTTAACTTTGGCATTGCATTGCAAAACGATCAGAGACAAGACAAGACGAGACCAGATGGAGAGATAAGACCGAAGATAGACCAAGAACAGGTGACTACAAAATAAGAGACCAATAAGATCCAACCACCTACACACAGAGCAACAAGGAGGATCAGACTAGTGGGACGAGGCGAGAGGCGGGCGATGCCGAGACAAACGCGCTGCACAACCTGCGAGGGGCGAAGCCAAGTCAGCACACGGTCCATGAAAGCAAATAGAGAATACAACACACCTTATGAAGACCCGAAGCAGGCTGACAGTCCTTAGGAGCTCTCACCAGGAGAGCGCATCCTTTAGACTGTTGGTTGCTTGGGCGGCGACCTAAATTCCCCTGCTGCTACCTCGTGGATGCGAGGCGGGGAGGTGCCAAAGTTGTGCCAGACGCGATGTCAAAGGCATCGAAGGCGGCGCGGTAGTTGGGTGTGGGCGTCGCAACAGACAACGGCGCACGAGCCATATAGATTTGTAGTGCTCGTGCTGCCCCGTGGTCATACACTACCAACGCCGGGGTAGAGGAGGGACCAGTGCTGGAGTCGTGTTGAGTGGAGGTAGTGGCGAAAGGCGGCGGTGAAAAAAGACGAGAGTACGCGAGTGTATGGTACAGAGTGATAGAGCAATGGTGGTGGTTAGGCTCGAGGACGATGATAGAACTCTTCGTGAGTGATCTCAACGACGGCTTCATCGTCGTCGTCGTCGCCAAGAACAATGTCCTCCACCTCCATCTCTTCGATGGAGTCATCGAGGAGCATATCATCGAGGAGCATGTCTTCGACATCCTTCTCCTCGGCTTCGTTTTCCTTGCGAAGCTCCTCCTCGGCTTTCTCGTGAGTGACCTGCTCTGGCTGAGGCTTCTCCTCAGAGCGCGTCTCCTCAGAGCGCGTCTCCCATGTCTTCTTCAGGCCGGCCGCATCGAGGAGTACGCGGTGCGCGACGTCGAGTGTGTTCCAGAACCGATCGTCGGAGAGACCGAAGAAGTCCGCAAGCTGATGGAGAGAATAGAGGTCGTAGAGCCCGTTGGCGAGGTCGTCCAAGCTGACTTCCTTCGCAATCTTCTCCGACTGACGCAGCTCCTGGATCCTGACGTCGAGGAACTCGTTGCACTGGTTCGTGAGGAAGATGTTGTTTAGGAGTGGCTTCGCGTAGTCACCGCAAAGCTGCAAGAGGAGCGCCTCCTGGTCTTGGTGGTAGATGTAGTACATCAGGTGGGGGACCATCTTCGTATCGGGGACGACGATCGTGATGAAAGGCACATCGCCCTCCGAGGTTTCCGAGCCGGGGATCTCGACGCCATGCTCGTCGTACTCTTTTAGTCGTGTGAGGCCCCAGGAGCGCGGGAGGCGTTGGAGGTGCGCGAGGAATGCCTGGGCGATTGTACCGTGTACTGCCATCTGGATCCCGACCTCGTCGTCAAGCACGGGGCGCAGATCACCGATAGCACGCATGATGAACCTGAGCAGGTGCGTCGGCGCCAGCTCCTCGGTCCATGGTGGGCGCACGGAGAGATGCCTGTGCGTATCTGCGAGCGACCACGGCCGTTCCACGAAAACGTGCTTCGTCGTTTCCCAAGCACTAGAGTAAGGTCGTCAGCGACTGCTCACGAGAGGAGGAGCAGGGACCACTCACCGTTTACCAAAGCGGTTGCACTTGCCACGCACTATTGCGGGGTCAAAGCCATCGAGCCTCTGACGATGTTGCTGACGGTTGATCGCGCGTCGACGAAGCAGCGCGCGCGGGATCCCGAGGTCCTCGCAGGCCATCCAGCGTGAGAGTTCGGAGGGCAGATCACGGCGGAACCGACCATAGCGCACGCCGAGGTTCTCCTTCGCAGGACCATACGCACCCGGACGGCGCAAGTTGATGTCGGCCTCCTTGCAGGCGTAGTACCATGAGTTGCCTACGGCTTCGTGTGCGCGGCCACGGTAGCGGATACTCATGCCATACTTGCGTTGATGGAGTGATGGGGCCCCAGGGCAGAACGTGTCGTGTTCAGTGTAGGGACGGCCACGGGGGACAGCCATGTTCGAAGAACGAGGCAGGCTGACGGGCAGATGAGCACAGAGCACGACCGAGGTGTATCAAGTACCCACTGCTGCTATGAGATGGGATACGAGTCTGGTGGGCAGGCGGGGGCGGCCGGGTTAGCTGGAGCTGATTTGTGCCACACAAGGACAAATATGTTGAACTGGCGATGCGGGTACAGATCAGCGGTGGTTCGCGTGGAATGGTACCAGAGGCGTACTAGAGACGTAAAGACGAGGATCAGAACGACCTGGGCGCGTTCTGGGGGGCGGGGACGAGGGACGAGGGCTGGTCAGTCTTTTGCCAGTCTGGGGTACGACTGCCCGAGGAAGTCAGTCAGTTGTTGGCGGCGTAGAGAGGGGAACAGGGAGGATGAAATGCATACCAATGTGTGCTGTATATGGGCACAAAGAGGCTGGATTCGGGCGGGGAAGGGCAGCGGCGAGCACGGGCGGGAAGGAAGGGGGCTAAGAGATGAAAAAAGGAGGGTCCGGATGGCTCCCCCTTATGTGTCAACACACCTACAAAGCAGCGCTCGCTTATCAAAGCCCAGACTGCCCGTGGGAAGGGTGGATTGGTGCTCGATTTTCCCAGCCTCTCAGGCGACCACAACCGTACCAGCACACCGCGGACACGTCTTTATGCGTGCCAAAGCTATTGAAAAGGGCAGGAAAAGGTTCCTTGAATGCATTGCACCCAAGAGGATTTCCACTTGAGGAGGCTATTTGACCGACTTTGAGGCTAATGACCGACCTTGGGGCTACAATGACCGAACTTGAGGCTAATGACCTAACATTCGACAGGACTGTTGACATATTTGACATGGCCGGGTCACGGCTGACTAGATGAGGCAAGCAGATATAATTCGTTGCATTTTTCTTGGAAATTATTATCATTAAACAAGAACGCCTCGTATAAATCGTCACAAATGTTCACTGCATTCACTCCTGCCATTGCCTGTGCCATAGCTGATTTCGAAACCACATTCTCGCACGTGTCGGGTTCGGGTTGGTCTTGAACCTGCTTTGGTCCTTTGGGCAATGGCACCATCGGAGGAACCTTCAACCGCGCAGCGAGCCAGCGTACCGTGTACTGGGGCACCCCCCCTTTGCAACCCCACAGTCTCCAACTTCCATAGCACGCGGTGCACCCTGGCATTTGAAGGGGCCGCAGGTCATTCGAAGGCAATGGGTTTGGGATTCCCGGGAGACCAACCTAATACCAAAGAAAGGAAGTACACCACTCCAAATGTTATTTTCTTTATTTAACGGATGACTCGTTAACTAACATGTAACCGGAGGGCGGTGACTTAGTGGTGACCTCCAATCGAACAGACATCAGACCGCCCACCGGAACGCTGGGACATTTACCTCAAGTATGCGATACCCACAAACAATTGTTTCAAGAGCGGAGGACAAGTGAATACCAAATTGACCGGATTCTAGAACGCGTAGTTAGGTTATCATAGGGTAACTTCCTAGCTGGCTCGTCAAGGTTGGTGAACGACGTGCGTCCCTTGCTCATACTTGTAAAATTAATGTTCTACTGATTCCTATGCCACCAATAGATGTTGTGCATGGGCAAGATATCCGCTGGCGGTGCCCGGTCCACACTGAAATGTCAACGATACAATGGTGATGTAGCCAGTACGCCCTTCAGGTCGGCCGTGCGTGCGTGCGTGCCGGATTCAGACTTTCCCTCTCTCTTTGCTCTTTGCGTCTTCGGGCCTGCCATGTTTCTCTCTCACGAAGGGCAGCAGAAGATGCCACCGAGTGAGCAGGACGAGCCTGAGTAAGTAACTCAAGTAACGTCTTCAGGACCGACTCGAGCCGGTCAAAAGGCGAAGTTTGTACTTCTTTCGAACGACGCCAGCTTCGACAACGCCAGACCTACGCATAAGCCCCATGCGTCTACCCTGGTTGTTGTCCGTGCGCGACTGTGTGTCCACGCGGCCAGCAAAGCGAAGTCGGCGGAGGGAGTGGGTGTATGGGACTGCTAGCAAGGACTCGATATTTTTTCTAGTGATGGGGCGAGATCTGGTGTAGTTGATTGACCACGTCGCAATGAGGAAGTTCAATTTTATTTCTGGCTGGGAAGTGTCCTTGCGGCCATGGGCCGGAGATCGGAAATACAGGACGAAAGCCGGATCCTGTAGTCCTCCTTGAGCGCCTCGGGTCTCACGGCGAGACCCAAGGTATTCCAAAGGCCACCACCCCTACCCCAATTCCGGACCATAAGCTTTTGGCTCTCGATAAGGTTCACGGTGATTTACTGCCGACCTTGTCTGTCTCGATCTCTGATATCTGCATTTGTTAATAAATGATACCTGTGTTTATAACCGACTCACATCTGCAGCGCAGCTATAGGGATTCAGCTGGTCGTCTTGCCTCAGTTCCATCCCGAAAGCCTGAGTCAACGGCAGGGCCAATGGATCATAGCCACGAGTCACTAAGAAAGGGATACCCCCGTTGTGGCATAGGGGGCGGACTCTGAGGGTGATATCGGGGTACGAGGCGTTAAACCGTCTTTAGAAGTTTGCGAAACCCAAGAACGATTGGACGTCCTTACCTTTTCATGGTGTCAGCTAGTTGCGGATGACTTGATCTCCGGGGTGTCCATTCGAAGGCTGTCGGGCCAATAACGAAACCGAGGCAGTCCGTCGTGTCCATGCCGAAAGCGCGCTTCTCGACTTTGGTGTATAGTTTGTTTGCACGAAGACGTCGCAAGACTCGCGGTTTGAGGTGCTCGTCTGGGCGGTCAGAGTAGATCCTAGGGAGACAACCACGCAAACGTCCAAAATATCCTTGAAAAAGTCGATGCAGGGGTACTTGTAAGGCCGTAGTGCATGATATGAAACTCGTACGATCTATATCGAGTTCAGAACGCAGGCTTTCATTCATCGCCGTCTGCTTTGCGCACGAGATCGTAGGCGCCGCGAAAATCGAGACGCGTCTGGAGCGAAGACGGTCTAATATATCAGGGATAAGCGGGAGCGGATACCGATACTTTTGGGTGATTTGTTGAGACCCGGTCATCTACAGCAAGGCGGAGAGAACCGTCCCTTTTCCTCAATAAAAGGAGGGGTGGGCCAGTGGAAGACTGCGAGGACGGATGAACTGATTGTTGAGGTTCTCGTCCAAGAACTCCCATTGTTCGAGTTCAGAGATATCGGAGCGTACGGAGGAGTGGAGTGGTCCACAAGGTCGATATGGTGCACGCTTTCGTCTACTGAAAACGCCGAGGAAGCGGTGGCAGCCTTACAGGACCTGAAGCCGGAGTTCTGCGTATTCGGCGGCGAGCGCATCATCGACGAGGGTGGAATCTGTGCCGCGGCAGCGCGTAGCTGGGCAGACGAGGGTTCTGGAATCAGCGAGGCGCTAGGCGAGCATGCCGGCGTGCCGTAGCTGGGTTCAAAGGTGAAGCACTCAGCTTAGGAAGGCGCGAGGAGACGTCGAACGACGTGTGTCGACAAGCGAGCGAGCGGAGAACTGGTTGCATTCGTGGGCTAGATCGACAGTGTCAGGCCCCACGGGGCATCTGGATAAGTTGGCGAGTAAACTGAATTATGAGCATATGAGCAGAACCAGCAGGGCGGTTGAACAAACAGATTTTCAAGCCTGAAATTATGGGACATAGCGAGAAAAAAAAAATTTAACGCGACGCAGCGAAGTGGAGCCATGTTTCGAGCTGTATGTACAATTATTGATTTTGGGAGGCTACCTCTCCAAAGAGATGAGCTGAGTCTCGAACCGTTGCATCTCGAGTCTGGAGTCTGCTCGTCGCGAGCGTTGGCGGCGGGTGTGGCCCCTTGTTGGTGCTTATTTGAATATGTAGCTCCGAGGAGGAGGAAGAGAACGTACGACTCAGTCCCCTGAAGCCAGTGGTGGAGGAGCGCAACTCGTTTGACAGATGTCAGCTATGCGACCAGGACAAACACGACCACATTGCCGCCGCGCACCCAGGTCTCCACAAGCGATCAACATGGGGACTTCACAAGCAAAGAAAGAGAGCCTGTGAGCACCCTCGATCCATCGCGTGGCAGTGATCTGATCATACTACAAGCCTCTATCTAGACCGTACGCGGCGCTTCACTTCAATTCCAGCGCATACCGCTGATCTCATCCATCATACAGGAATTACACTCCAAGTCATCCCAACGCTGAAGTATACGCTCAGGTTGTCAGTCGACAATAGGGAGAGAGAATTACAGAGGATAAACAACCACACCTGGGAACCAACGAAGCCCCTGTATGCCCCTTGTTTCTTTGATACGTACACCTACTAAAGTATGTGCATATGTAGAGATGCATCTCCGACATCCCAGATGCATGTCGAGATCCAAGTGAAGAGGGCTCATCTCTCTTTTGGGAGGAAAGAACAGGGTACCACAGAGATCGACTGTCAAGCGCTTTTCAAGGATTATTGGGACACCACGGCCCACGAATTCCTAGTACAAGGTCAGTTGGAATCACCAACAAGTCCTTTCATCGCTGACCGAAAGGGCGCAGCGGATATTGTTGCTGGGAATCATAGTTGCTCCCTGGAATTACAATTCTCTGCAGAAGTTACCGTTCGTCTTCTGAAAATTGTGCACCGCAGGCTGCTTATACTGTTCGCATAGACGGGTGATCTACGCTCCTCGCTCCATGAACTCGAAAGATTGTTGAGGGATTACTCCCCACTGATGACAGAATCGACGGAGAAGGCATTGGAAAAGGGTATTAAATTCGGAGCTGCATTCTCGGAGGTCGGTTCTCGGTTTCTCATATCGAAACCATCAAGACGTTGACACATTTTAGTTGAATGAGATCGCAAAGGCTGCCTTCAGTGTTGCCACAGTCACATTTGAGGTTTGTTCCCGCTCTTGCGCCTCAGAAGCAGAGGTGACGCCCGGCTGTTCTAGCTTTTGCAGGAACAGAACAAGTACGACCAGATGCCATTAGACCTGTTGGATCGGTTGGACCGCATTTTGTTTTTTGCGGACAAGGTCGCAGACGAGGTCAGCGATGAAGAGACAGAAATCTTGAAGAAGACAATCTCAAGAATGTTCAAAGTGATGGAGAAGGTCGCAGAGTGTTCATGCAACTATGTCAAACGTGGGCGTTTCGGTGAGCAGTCGGCCTGTTTGAATTTCGCAATGCTGATGATTGTAGAGAGGACGTTGAGTGGACTGGCCCACCCGCATCGGATCGACGAAATGAGTAAAGAGTTGACCAAGGTCATTGAAGATTTCGACCGTGCGATGGACGTTGAGACCCTCCGCCTAGCTAAGGAGTCCAGTAAGCATTGGCCCCAATCTGATGATAGTGTATTCTCAATTGTCTCGCATAGAATCACGTATAGAATTAGTCCAGCAAGACCTCTTGCTCAAGGAGCGTCTTAAACCTACCAGGACCGGCTATGACCGGGCGCTCTGCTGTATGGAAGGCACCCGCCAATCTATTCTCGATCAAGTCATTGCCTGGGTAGCCAATGGATTGGGGCCGAGCAATACATACTGGATCCACGGCTTACCCGGAATCGGCAAGACATCGTTGTCTCATTCAATCTGTAAAACACTCGATGAGCGGAATCAACTCATTGGAGCGTTTTTCTGCCAGCGAGATGACACAAATTCGAACGAGCCTCGAAACATCCTTCCAACTCTCATCTATAAACTCGCCGAAAACTCGTCAACGTTTCGAAGGATTGTGGAAGAACGACTTCTTAGTAAACCAAACCTGACAGCGAAGTCGATGACAGACACTCACTTCCTCGATTTTATCCGCTCGACGCCTAGCCAACCCAATGAGCACCCTCGTGCCTTTATCATTGACGCACTTGACGAGTGTGGCGATAATCGAAGTCGCCAAGATGTCCTAAAGGCCCTGACCGAAGCAGCCGCACTAGCTCCGTGGCTCAAGATTATCATCACCAGTAGACCTGAAGCGGATATTGAACGCTTCTTTCGTGGTCTCACCGGCTCGCCTCATTCATCGTATGATCTCACTGCCGATCAGAAAGCTAGTGATGACTTGCGAAACTTCGCCCGAAGCCAGTTCAACTTGGTGGCCTCTCATTGGTATCTCCCAACACCTTGGCCAGAAGAATCGGACTTCAACAAGCTTATCTCTCGCGCGAACGGTCTTTTCATCTTCGTCAAGACTCTTGCTCTCGCACTTGAGAAGAGTAGTGACGCTGAAAAGTCTTTGAAGGAAGCGTTACAAGGTCCAGCTGGTACTGGCTTGGAGTCCCTATACGGGCTCTATTCGAGTATCCTGAAAGCGGGCAGCAATATTGATGGGTTTTGGCGGATGATTGTGGTGACTACAACGGCTCAATACCGCCCACTGCGGAAAGAGACGATCGCAGAGCTATCGGGAGTGAAACTCAATCTAGTCGAAAAGTGGGTGGATACCCTCAGCTCTTTGCTATATCGAGATGAAGGGGCCAATGGAGCAATTCGTGTCCGACATTTGTCAATTTCCGATTTCTTTCTCAGTGATCGTTGCGAGTACCAAGTCAATCTGCGAGAGGCGCACGCACAGCAGGGTATCGCCTGTCTCGAGACGATGGTAAAAGGCCTACGTTTCAATATCTGCAATCTCGAAGATTCCCGGCTCGCCAATACAGACATTAGAGATCTCCCATCCCGAGTGAAGCAGAACGTTTCCGACCCCTTGCAGTATAGCTGTCTCCACTGGTCGAACCACCTTTGCTCTTCAGCTACCCGCGATGAGCGCCTATTGGTGTTGAGGGGCTTGAAGAACCTCTTTGGGGGATTGTACCCATTATTTTGGGTTGAGGTGTTGAGCATTATGGGGATGGTCCCAATTGGCGCTCAAAGCCTTCGAAGGTTGCTATCCTGGGTCAGGGTGAGTACATCCAGCTTGCTACCAGCTTGCATTCTGAATTGATCCGCATTGGCTGTAGGATGTGGATTCAGCGCTTCTTGAGAGAATTCAGGACATTCGTCATTTCCTGATCACTTTTCACACCCCCATCTCCATCAGCGCTCCACACATCTATATTTCAACGGGGCCATTCCTGCCCTCACAGTCCCCTTTATCGAGGACCTTGAGTAAAGAATTCACTAGTGCCATCAAGGTACGAGTGGGGAACCTGTTGTCATGGCCAGCACCGCCATTGAAGTGGACTGGACACACGGAGTACATCATGAGTGTGCGTTATTCCCCGAATGGGACCCGTCTTGTCACTGGATCCTGCGACAAAACGATTCGGATCTGGGATGCAGAATCTGGTGCTGTGGTTGGCGAGCATCTTACAGGGCATAATGGGCATGTGAATTCCGTTGCATACTCCCCCGATGGGCAGCACATCATCTCCGGATCCAACGACGGAACCATTCGAATCTGGGATGCCGAGACTGGCGCTTCAGTCGGAAATCCTCTCGATGGGCACACTGCCCAGGTGAGGTCCGTTGCTTACTCCCCTGATGGGCGGCGCATCGTCTCCGGATCCTCCGACCGCACCATTCGAATCTGGGATGCCGAGACAGGCGCTTCAGTTGGCGAGCATCTTATAGGGCATAATGGCGGTGTGAACTCTGTTGCATACTCTCCCGATGGGCAGTACATCATCTCCGGATCCTCCGACCACACCATTCGAATCTGGGATGCCAAGACTGGCGCTTCAGTCGGAAATCCTCTCGATGGGCACACTGCCCAGGTGTGGTCCGTTGCTTACTCTCCTGATGGGCGGTGCATCGTCTCCGGATCCTTCGACCACACCATTCGAATCTGGGATGCCGAGACTGGCGCTGCAGTTGGCGAGCATATTATAGGACATAATCAACCTGTGAATTCTGTTGCATACTCTCCCGATGGGCAACACATCATCTCCGGATCCAACGACTGCACCATTCGAATCTGGGATGCCAAGACTGGCGCTTCAGTCGGAAATCCTCTCGATGGGCACATTGAATGGGTGCGGTCCGTTGCTTACTCTCCTGATGGGCGGCGCATCGTCTCCGGATCCGATGACCTCACCATTCGAATCTGGGATGCCGAGACTGGCGCTTCGGTTGGCGAGCATCTTATAGAGCACAATGCGGGTGTGAATTCTGTCACATACTCTCCCGATGGGCAGCACGTCATCTCCGGGTCTGACGACCGCACCATTCGAATCTGGGATGCCAAGACTGGCGCTTCAGTCGGAAATTCTCTCGATGGGCACACTGCCCAGGTGTGGTCCGTTACTTACTCCCCTGATGGGCAGCGCATCGTCTCCGGATCCTTCGACCACACCATTCGAATCTGGGATGCTGGGACTGGTGCTTTGGTTGGCGAGCATCTTATAGGGCATAATGGCTTTGTGAGAGCTGTTGCATACTCTCCCGATGGGCGCCACATTATCTCCGGATCCAACGACTATACCATTCGAATCTGGGATGCCAAGACTGGCGCTTCAGTCGGAAATCCTCTCTATGGGCACACTGCCACGGTGGACTCTGTTGCTTACTCTCCTAATGGGCAGCACATCGTCTCCGGATCCGACGACCGCACCATTCGAATCTGGGATGCCGAGACAGGCGCTTCGGTTGGCGAGCATCTTATAGGGCATAATGGCGGTGTGAACTCTGTTGCGTACTCTCCCAATGGGCAGTATATCATCTCCGGATCCGACGACCGCACCATTCGAATCTGGGATGCCAAGACCGGCGCTTCAGTCGGAAATCCTCTCGATGGGCACACTGCCCAGGTGTGGTCCGTTGCTTACTCTCCTGATGGGAGACGCATAGTCTCCGGATCCGATGACCACACCATTCGAATCTGGGATGCCGCGACTGGCGCCTCGGTCGGCGATCCTCTCAAGGGGCACGCTGACAGCGTGTGGTCCGTCGCTTACTCTCCTAATGGGCAGTGCATCATCTCCGGCTCCGATGACCGCACCATTAGAACTTGGAATTCTGAGGTTAGTACAGAAGCCGGCAAGCTTCGTGAGTGGCATACCTACCTAGCTCAGTCTATTGACTACTCTTCTGACGTGCAGCACACTGTCTCTTGTGACCCAATGCATGCTGATGCTTTTGCAATGCCCGACAGGGATGGTTGGGTCAGGGACCCAGAGGGTGGCTTACTTTACTGGGTACCCCACAACTGTCGTGCAGGCTTGCATTCACCTGCCCTCCTGACAATCCCCCTTACATCTCATATTCGTTCCGTTTCTCTTGACTTTGACGACTTTGCCTTTGGAAACTCATGGACTCGAATGTACAAAAATGCACCTTATTAGCCTTTTTGGTCGCTGAACATCTGCATGTAGTTTGACCTTAGTTGCTCTTTCGGTTATTTTATTTTTTGTGGGAAAGGGAGGGAATACGTCAGGCACCATCGCGCCTGGGCGCGGATGTGGAGGACTCCATCAGGGCTCGCCAAGTTGGCCTAAGGCCTTTGGACGAGAGTGCCCTGTGTCCTACCCCCCCCGTCGCCGGTGTTCCAACTGCATCCTGTTATGTGAAGTTGATTTGTGGGCCCGCTAACGTAACGGGTCGAACTTGGCCAAATTTTCTCCTCCCAGAGCCTTCGGATTTTCTTTTGCTTCTTTACTTTCTTCCATGAAGCGCGTCGCGTTCCAGCTTTGTTACTAGATCTGTTAAGAGTCCTTTTAGTATCTGTGTTGTCTCGTTAGGGGTTACGTCTTGAATTTGAATAGAGATCTTTATTTTTTGCCTTCCGTATGGCCCAAATCGTCATCGAGATCAATGAGTTCTTTTAGTATTAGCTATGCCGTCTCATTAGGGACGGTCTTGGGTCCATATTTGTTATTGCTCTTGGGTCTGCATTCGTTCATTCTCATAGGCGGTTCAGGGTCAGTGGGTTTACTAGCAGGATGTTTGTCGGGGAAGTGTTTGTTGCTTTCATTGGCTCTCCTTGTCCTTAAGGCGCTTACTGTTGTCAGGGATAATCTGATGTTCCTGGTTTTTATATTGATATATGGTGCGGGTTCCGATGGGTCGCGCTTACATGTCCACTGAAATTTTCAGTAGTGTGTAGTGTGTTTACTACTTTCTCTCGCTGGCCTGGAGCTTCGATACGTGGTCTCTCTTGTTGTACTGGTGTAGCAGGGTTTGGTTCTATAAGCTCGTCTATGTGTGAGTTCATTCTCGTTATCTTTCTGGAGCGTCTAGTACGGGGTTCACGCCAGGGAAGGAGCCCCTGCTCTCGTGGTCTTTCGCTACACCCCTCCAGATCCGAGTTCCTCCAAAGAGCGATCACCTTGCGGTCTCACGCTCACCCACGCGTCCATCCTAGGATATCGGAAATGGTGACCTTTTCGGAGGGGGGAGGGGTGGGCCCGACGTGGTCGGGTCCAAGACCTATTTGCTCTTTCGGTTATTGAAGTTCTCACCGTGATGTTTGATCGCGCCAAATAGGGCTCTGTACTAGTCAAAAGCCTGGGCTCAACCGTACCTACAGCGCTTCTTTAGGCACAAGAGAAGCTACTCGATGTCACGCATAATGCAGTGGTGCGGCAGGGCTGGATTGTCAATGGACAGCCGCAAGAGGTGTGGATCTATCGAGAAGGTGCTACATCCAGTGATCAAGGATTTGTACCTTGCCCCGGAAGCCGGGGCGATTTCAGTTGGATTTTTCAGCCATCTCGGGACGGTCAAACCAACGGTGTGCATTCGCCTTTAAAGTCCCTTTTTACATGGTGACCACCACTCACTAAACCAGTGCACTCGGTGGCTCACTCGCTCCCCCATGGAGCGGGTCGCGTCCACCCTCGCAACGCGCACATCCTCGGTCACGCCGCACCCAGGCTACCCTCCCTGCGCCTGACCTGACTACCATATCTATGAACTCCCATGTCATCTGCACTGGTCCACCACTCCTTATTGAGGAACGGCCCGAAGCATAATACAAGTCGATTCATTGCAGGCCGTTGAGAGCGATTCCAAGGGTGTTTGTATGTTGAGGCGACAAGGCTCCGGAAGCGGGGTGAGTGCCAGGGAACGCGAGAGGGAGAAGGCTGCGAGGACAACGGGCTTGAGATCAATGGCTGAAAATCGCGATGATGAGGTGTAGTATGCGGATAAAGTCACCGGTAAGTCACCGGTAATTCACCGGTTTCAGATTACAATGACGGCTGTCAGATTACAATGTGACAAATGGTTCTATGAATGTGGATAACTTACAAGACCAAGACTCTCAACTGGAACATGTTCGAGGATCGCGAACAACCGCCGCCTCACGCTAATCGTCGACCGCATTATAGACTCCAAATACAATCGCGTTCGATGTACGTCAAGTGGGTTTGGGACTCTCCCCAAGCACTGTCAGCAACTTGATACCCCATCGGCAACCTAGTGGCCATCGGGGCTCGACCCTCCCTCCGGACGATTAGTACGTTCCCCGGAATGGAAGGAGGAAGCCCCGAGATGGAGGATGAATTTCGGGCGCATGTGGATATGTGCACAACGATCCGGCAGCGACGCAATCTCTTGAGCCCATTCAACGAACTCGCTTCGATATCCACTCCGGCTCGGTCATTGTCGGAAACTGGTACTTCCGGATGCTTCAGGTTTCAAACTCCGTTGCATGGACACCAGATAGACGGTTATATAAGGGGGTCAGGATTCGTCTTGTATCCTTACGTGTTTGTAGCGGGCCCCAACAAGCACGATTATTCTCGTCATACACGGCAGCGCGGAAAAATCTGAGTCCTGGAAGCCGATCCGTAAATGGTCAAGGCCCTCCTTGTTCCGTCACAAGTACTGAAAACGTTGAGATATGTCACGCCCCGTATCCGCCGTGACATTTCCAGCCTCTCTGAAATGGTCTGGCGCGTCGCCTTCCCCTCAAGGCATTGGCGCTCGGCTCGCCGACGCGCGATGTTATTCGTTTTGCGAAGACCTCACCTTATCCCTTCTAGCCTAGTTCCTCGTCAACCCATTTCCAATCATTTATTTTATTTCCTTTTTATTCAACACCCGTGTAACCCGTAGCTAGTTCCTCAGTTTGAGGATCGACTAGAGTACCGGTCCCCCCATTCTCAATCCTTCTCTGCTCCCTAAGTCCATTCCCGACGACGAACGGGTCGTCATCGGTAGTCCACGGTATTGTACGGTATACGCCCGACCTTGGCCCCGACATCCATCTTCCAACCGGACACGGCTTTGACAGGCCTTCAGTTCCTTGACCTACGGACGGCAGCACCTAATACCACCGATCGACCCTTACTACCCTTTGTATCGAGCAGATAGCGTGTGATAGTATAGTAGACAGGCACCTCAACGAGGAAGTGATGCTTAATGCCGGGTCCATTATAAAAATGGAACATCAGATATGATATACATTAACATCGGTTAGATAGGACGGATGCGACCGAGGCGTCTATACCACTTCAAGTGATACTCGCGAGACAGAACGACCAAAGGACTGCAGTTCATGTGATGCACCCGGTTTCTGCCCCAGTTTCGGCGCGTGATGCTTGCGTAGCAGAGTCGTTTGCGACTGATCGTCGTAGGAGCATGTAGCGTCAGTTGTGGGTCGAGAGAGCGAGTAAGCGGGTGATTCTGGTAAAGTAGGACCCTTGGCGGCTTCTCTCAGGTACAGCATTGAATGGTCGCAGGCTATTACGCATGCACATAATGTGGAGCTGTCGGTGTGGTTAGGATAAAGTGGAATCGCAAAGCAGCGCTACATACTTGGTGTCCACTATGGGAATGTATAGCTGTATCCGAAGGTAAGGGACTATTAGACACAGCAAAGATAGAGCAAGCCTACCTCACTACATACAGGATTATCAACTGGATGGTTCACGCGCCAGTAGACGTGGAGGGAAAATGAGATGATCGGGAGGTAGCGGTTCTAAAAGCGCAAAATGGAGCATAGTTCACCGAACAAGTACAGGAACTAACCAGCATGAATAGAATTCGTGCAACCGACCAACGTGCGCATCTTTCAGCTTCCCAGAAGTAAGCCATTTCGCCGTCACTGTGAGAGATGTCAACGATAATCGATATATATGGGAGGCGGAGAAATGCATACAAGGACAGCAGTGACATAGCAGTGACCTCTAATCTGGCAGACGTCAGACCGCCTACTGGAACGCTGAGACATTTACCCCAAGTATGGGATACCCACGAACAACTGTTTCAAGAGTGGGGGACAAGGGAATACCGAATTGACCAGATTCCAGAACGCGTAGGTGGGTTATCATCGGTTCATCGGTAGCTGGCTCGTCAAGGTTGGTGGAGGACGTGCGTCCCTTGCTCGTGCTTGTAAAATTAATGTTCTACTTATTCCTACGCCACCAATATGTGCTGTGTATGGGCAAGATATCCGCTGGCGGTGCTCCGTCCACACTGAAATGCCAACGATGCGATGGTGATGTAGCCGGTGCGTCTTTCAGGTAGGCCGTGCGTGCGTGCGTTCGTGTCGATTCAGGCTTTCCTTCTCTCTTTGCTCTTTGCGTCTTCGGGCCTGCCCAGATTCCATGTTTCTCTCTCACGAAGAGCAGCAGAAGATGCCACCACGTGAGCAGGACGAGCCTGAGTAAGTAATTCATGTAACGCCTTCAGGACCGGCTCGACCCGATCAAAAGCCAAAGTTTGTGCTTCTCTCGAACGACGCCAGCTCCGACGACGCCAGACCTACGCATAAGCCTCATCCGTTTACCCTGGTTGTTGTCCGTGCGCGACTGTGTATCCACGCGGCCAGCAAAGCAAAGACGGCGGAGGGAGTGGGCAAAAGGGACCGCTAGCAAGGACTCGATATTTTTTTCTAGTGGCGGTGTGAAATCTGGTGTAGTTGGTTGACCACGTCGCGGCGAGGAAGTTCAAGTTTATTTCTGGCTGGGAAGTGTCCATGGGCCGGAGACCGGAAATACAGGACGAAAGCCGGATCCTGCAGTCCTCCTTGAGCGCCTCGGGTCTCACGGCGAGCCCCAAGGTATTCCAAAGGCCACCATCCCTACCCAATCCCGGCAACATAAGCTTTTAGCTCTCGACAAGGTCCACAGCGACTTTGCGGCCGACCTTGTCCGTCTCGATCTCTGATATCTGCATTTGTTAATAGATGATACCTGTGTTTATAACCGACTCACATCCGTAGCGCAGCTATAGGGGTCCAGCTGGTCGTCTTGCCTTAGTTCCTTCCCGAGACCTGAGTCGACGGCAAGGCCAATGGATCATAGCCGCGAGTCACGAAGAAAGGGGATACCCCGTTGTGGCATGGGGGGCGAACTCTTGCGCGTAAGCCGAGTCAGTGGGAGGTTGTTATCGGAGTACGAGGCGATAAACCGTCTGTAGAGTTTGCGAAACCCAGGAACGATTGGACGTCCTTACTTTTTCGTGGTGTCGGCCAGTCGCGGATCACTTGATCTTCGGGGTGTCCATTCGGAGGCCGTCAGGGCCAATATCGGAACCGAGGCAGCCCGTCGTGTCCACGCTGAAAGCGCACTTCTTGGCTTTGACGTGTAGATTGTTTGCACGAAGGCGTCGCAAGACCTCGCGTACATGTTTGAGGTGCTCCTCTGGGTGGTCAGAGTAGATCCTAGGTAGACAACCACGCACATGTCCAAAATGTCCTTGGAAACTTCGATGCAGGGGCGTTTGTAAGGCCGTAGTGCATGACCTGAAACTCGTACGATCCATATCGAGTTCTGAACGCAGGCTACCATTCGTCAAAGTCTGCTATGCGCGCGCCATTGTAGGTCCCGCGAAGATCGCGCTTGGAGAAGACGCGGACGGAGCGAAGACGGTCTATTATATCAGGGATAAGTGGGAGTGGATACCAATCCTTTTGGGTGATTTGTTGAGACCCCGGTCATCTACAGCGAGGCGGAGAGAACCGTCCTTCTTCCTGATAAAAGGACGGGTGGGCCAGTGGAAGACTGCGAAGGACGGATGAACTGGTTATTGAGGTTCTCGTCCGAGAACTCCCGAAGACCCACTTGTTCGAGTTTGGAGAGGGAGCGTACGGAGGAGTGGTGTGGTCCACAAGGTCGATATGGTGTACGCTTTCGTCTACTGAAAACGCCGAGGAAGCCGTGGTAGTCTTGCAGAACCTGAGGCCGGGTTTTTGCGTATTCGCGAGCGACCATCGACGAGGGCGGAATCCGTGCCGTGGCAGTTGGCCCACGAGGGTTCTGGAATCAGCGAGGCGCTAGGTGAGCGTGCCGGCGTGCCGTAGCTGGGCTTAAAGGTGAAGCACTCAACTTAGGAGCTGTGTCGACGAGCGAGCGAACGGAGGACTGGATGCATACGTGGGCTAGATCGACAGTGTCAGGCCCCACAGGGTATCTGGATAAGTTGGCGAGTAAACTGATTTATGAGCAGAGCCAGCAGGGTCGTTGAACAGATTTTTAGGCTGAGATTATGGGAGATAGCGAAAAAAAAGCAACACGACGCAGCGAAGTGGAGCCATGTTTCGAGCTGTATGTACAATCATTGATTTCGGGAGGCTACAGACTCTTCAAGGAGGCGAGCTGAGTCTCGAACCCTCGCGAGTCTGCTCGCACCGTCGCAAGTATTAGCGGCAGATGTGGCCCTTCATTGGTGCTTATTTGAATATACAGCTTCGAGGAGGAGGAAGAGAACGTACGACTCAGTCCTCTGAAGCCAGTAGTGGAGGAGTGCAACTCGTTTGACAGATGTCAGCTAGCCATTCGAGCCAACACGACCCCACACCCAAGTCTCCACCTTCACAAGCAAAGAAAGAGAACCTGTGAGCCCCCTCGATGCATCGCGCGGCAGTGAGCTGATCATACTACAATTAAGCCTCTATCTAGACCGTACGCGGCGCTTCACTTCAATTCCAGCGCATACCACTGATCTCATCCATCATACAGGAATTACACTCCAAGTCATCCCAAAGCTGAAGTATGCGCTCAGGTTGTTAGTCGACAATAGGGAGAGAGAATTACAGAGGATAAACAACCACACCTGGGAACCAACGAAGCCCCTGTATGCCCCTTGTTTCTTTGATACGTACACCTACTAAAGTATGTGCATATGTAGAGATGCATCTCCGACATCCCAGATGCATGTCGAGATCCAAGTGAAGAGGGCTCATCTCTCGTTGGGGAGGAAAGAACAGGGTACCACAGAGATCGACTGTCAAGCACTTTTCAAGGATTATTGGAACACCACAGCCCACGAGTTCCTAGTACAAGGTCAGTTGGAATCACCAACAAGTCCTTTCATCGCTGACCGAAAGGGCGCAGCGGACATTATTGCTGGAAATCATAGTTGTTCCCTGGAATTACAATTCTCCGCAGAAGTTACCGTTCGTCTTCTGACAATTGTGCACCGCAGGCTGCTTACACTGTTCGCATAGACGGGTGATCTACGCTCCTCGCTCCGTGAACTCGAAAGATTGTTAAGGGATTACTCCCCACTGATGACAGAATCGACGGAGAAGGCATTGGAAAAGGGGATCAAATTCGGAGCTGCATTCTCGGAGGTCGGTTCTCGGGTTCTCATATCGAAACCATCAAGACATTGACACATTTTAGTTGAATGAGATCGCAAAGGCTGCCTTCAGTGTTGCCGCAGTCACATTTGAGGTTTGTTCCCACTCTTCCGCTTCAGAAGCAGAGGTGACGCCCGGCTGTTTTAGCTCTTGCAGGAACAGAACAAGTACGACCAGATGCCATTAGACTTGCTGGATCGGTTGGAGCGTATTTTGTTCTTCGCGGACAAGGTCGCAGACGAGGTCAGCGATGAAGAGACAGAAATCTTGAAGAAGACGATCTCAAAAATGTTCAAAGTGATGGAGAAGGTCGCAGAGTGTGCGTGCAACTATGTCAAACATGGGCGTTTCGGTGAGCAGTCGGCCTGTTTGAATTTCGCAATGCTGATGATCGTAGAGAGGACGTTGAGTGGGCTGGCCCACCCGCACCGGATCGAAGAAATGAGTAAAGAGTTGACCAAGGTCATTGAAGATTTCGACCGTGCGATGGACGTTGAGACCCTCCGCCTAGCTAAGGAATCCAGTAAGCATTGACCCCAATCTGATGATAGTGTATTCTCAATTGTCTCGTATAGAACTACGTATAGAATTAGTCCAGCAAGATCTCTTGCTTAAGGAGCGTCTTAAACCTACCAGGACCGGCTATGACCGGGCGCTCTGCTGTATGGAAGGCACCCGCCAATCTATCCTCGATCAAGTCATTGCCTGGGTAGCCAATGGATCGGGGCCGAGCAATACATACTGGATCCACGGCTTGCCCGGGATCGGCAAGACATCGTTGTCTCATTCAATCTGTAAAACACTCGATGAGCGAAATCAACTCATTGGAGCGTTTTTCTGCCAGAGAGATGACACAAATTCGAACGAGCCTAGAAACATCCTTCCAACTCTCATCTATAAACTCGCCGAAAACTCGTCGACGTTTCGAAGGATTGTGGAAGAACGACTCCTGAGTAAACCAAACCTGACAGCGAAGTCGATGACAGACACTCACTTCCTCGATTTCATCCGCTCGACGCCTAGCCAACCCAATGAGCACCCTCGTGCCTTTATCATTGACGCACTTGACGAGTGTGGCGATAATCGAAGTCGCCAAGATGTCCTAAAGGCCCTGACCGACGCAGCCGCACTAGCTCCGTGGCTCAAAATTATTATCACCAGTAGACCCGAAGTTGATATCGAACGCTTCTTTCGTGGTCTCACCGGCTCGCCTCATTCATCGTATGACCTGACTGCTGATCAGAAAGCCAGTGATGATTTGCGAAACTTCGCCCGAAGCCAGTTCAACTTGGTGGCCTCTCATTGGTATCTCCCAACACCTTGGCCAGAAGAATCGAACTTCAACAAGCTTATCTCTCGCGCGAACGGTCTTTTCATCTTCATCAAGACACTTGCTCTCGCACTTGAGAAGAGTAGTGACGCTGAAAAGTCTTTGAAGGAAGCATTGCAAGGCCCAGCCGGTACTGGCTTGGAGTCCCTATACGGGCTCTATTCGAGTATCGTGAAAGCGAGCAGCAATATTGATGGGTTTTGGCCGATGATTGTAGTGACTACAACGGCTCAATACCGCCCACTGCGGAAAGAGACGATCGCAGAGCTAACGGGGGTGAAACCCAATCTAGTCGAAAAGTGGGTGGATGCACTCAGCTCTTTGCTGTATCGAGATGAAGGGGCCAATGGAGCAATTCGTGTCCGACATTTGTCAATTTCCGATTTCTTTCTCAGTGATCGCTGCGAGTACCAAGTTAACCTGCGAGAGGCGCACGCACAGCAGGGTATCACCTGCCTCGAGACGATGGTAAAAGGGCTACGTTTCAATATCTGCAATCTCGAAGATTCCCGGCTCGCCAATGCAGACATTAGAGATCTCCCATCCCGAGTGAAGCAGAACGTTTCCGACCCCTTGCAGTATAGCTGTCTCCACTGGTCGAACCACCTTTGCTCTTCAGCCACCCGCGATGAGCGCGTATTGGTGTTGGGGGGCTTGAAGAACCTCTTTGGGGGATTGTACCCATTATTTTGGGTTGAAGTGTTGAGCATTATGGGGATGGTCCCAATTGGCGCTCAAAGCCTTCGAAGGTTGCTATCCTGGGTCAGGGTGAGTACACCCGACTTGCTACCGGTTTGCATTCCAAACTGATTCGATTTGGCTGTAGGATGTGGATTCAGCGCTTCTTGAGAGAATTCAGGACATTCGTCATTTCCTGATCACTTTTCACACCCCCATCTCCATCAGCGCTCCACACATCTATATTTCAACCCGACCGTTCCTGCCCTCACAGTCCCCTTTGTCGAGGACCTTGAGCAGTGAATTCACTAGTGCCATCAAGGTACGAGTGGGGAGCCTGTCGTCATGGCCAGCACCGCCATTGAAGTGGACTGGACACACGGGGTACATCATGAGTGTGTGTTATTCCCCGAATGGGACCCGCGTTGTCACTGGATCCCGCGACAAAACGATTCGGATCTGGGATGCAGAATCTGGTGCTGTGGTTGGCGAGCATCTTACAGGGCATAGTGGGGATGTGAATTGTGTTGCATACTCTCCCGATGGGCAACACATCATCTCCGGATCCAACGACTGTACCATTCGAATCTGGGATGCCGAGACTGGCGCTTCAGTCGGAAATCCTCTCGATGGGCACACTGGCATGGTGTGCTCCGTTGTTTACTCCCCTGATGGGCGGCGCATCGTCTCCGGATCCTCCGACTGTACCATTCGAATCTGGGATGCCGAGACAGGCGCTTCGGTTGGCGAGCATCTTATAGGGCATAATGGCGGTGTGAATTCTGTAGCATACTCTCCCGATGGGCAGCACATCATCTCCGGATCTGACGACCGCACCATTCGAATCTGGGATGCCAAGACTGGCGCTTCAGTCGGAAATCCTCTCGATGGGCACACTGACCAGGTGTGGTCCGTCGCTTACTCCCCTGATGGGCGGCGTATCGTCTCCGGATCCTCTGACCGCACCATTCGAATCTGGGATGCCGAGACCGGCGTCTCGGTCGGAGATCCTCTCAAGGGGCACGCTAACAAAGTCCGGTCCGTCGCTTACTCTCCTGATGGGCAGTTCATCATTTCCGGATCCGATGACTTCACCATTCGAATCTGGGATGCCAAGACTGGTGCCTCAGTCGGGAATCCTCTCAATGGGCACACTGATTGGGTGCAGTCCGTTACTTACTCCCCTGATGGGCAGCGCATCGTCTCCGGATCCGACGACCGCACCATTCGAATCTGGGATGCCGAGACTGGCGCTTCGGTTGGCGAGCATCTTATAGAGCATAATGGGGGTGTGAATTCCGTCACACTCTCTCCCAATGGGCAGCACATCATCTCCGGATCTGACGACTACACGATTCGAATCTGGGATGCCGAGACTGGCGCTTCAGTCGGAAATCCTCTCGATGGGCACACTGCCCGGGTGTGGTCCATTGCTTACTCTCCTGATGGGCAGCGCATCGTCTCCGGATCCGACGACCGCACCATTCGAATCTGGGATGCCGAGACTGGTGCTGCAGTTGGCGAGCATCTTATAGGGCATAATGACGCTGTGAAATCTGTTGCATACTCTCCCGATGGGCGGCACATTATCTCCGGATCCTACGACTGTACCATTCGAATCTGGGATGCCAAGGCTGGTGCTTCAGTCGGAAATTCTCTCAATGGGCACACTGCCACGGTGCAGTCCGTTGCTTACTCTCCTGATGGGCGGCGCATCGTCTCCGGATCCGACGACCGCACCATCCGAATCTGGGATGCCAAGACTGGCGCTTCGGTTGGCGAGCATCTTATAGGGCATAATGGCGGTGTTAAATCTGTTGCGTACTCTCCCGATGGGCAGTATATCATCTCTGGATCCTCCGACCACACCATTCGAATCTGGGATGCCAAGACTGGCGCTTCAGTCGGAAATCCTCTCGATGGGCACACTGACAGTGTGCTGTCCGTTGCTTGCTCTCCTGATGGGAGACGCATTGTCTCCGCATCCCTCGACCGCACCATTCGAATCTGGGATGCCGAGACTGGCACCTCGGTCGGCGATCCTCTCAAGGGGCACGCTAACAACGTGCGGTCCGTCGCTTACTCTCCTGATGGGCGGTGCTTCATCTCCGGATCCGATGACCGCACCGTTAGAACTTGGGATTCTGAGGTTAGTACAGAAGCCGGCAAGCTTCGTGAGTGGCATACCTACCTAGTTCAGTCTATTGACTACTCTCCTGGTGTGCAGCACACTGTCTCTCACCCAATGCAAGCTGATGTTTTTGCAAAGCCTGACATGGATGGTTGGGTCAGGGACTCAGAGGGTGGCTTGCTCTACTGGGTACCCCACGACTGTCGTACAGGCTTGCATTCACCTGCCCTCCTGACAATCCCTCTTACATCTCATATTCGTTCCGTTTCTCTTGACTTTGACGACTTTGCCTTTGGAACCTCATGGACTCGAATGTACAAAAATGCACCTTATTAGCCTTTGTTGTCGCTGAACATCCGCATGTAGTTTGGCCTTAGTTGCTCTTTCGGTTATCGAAGTTCTCACCCTGATTATTGATCGAGACATGACACCGCTGAGTTGCTTTTCACAATGAGTCCTTCCAGAGACGCCAAACAGAGCTCTGTACTAGTCAAAAGTCTGGAGTCAACCGTACCTACAGCGCTTCTTTAGGCACAAGAGAAGCTACTCGATGTCACGCATAATTCAGTGGTGAGGCAGGGCTGGATTGTCAATGGACAGCCGCAAGAGGTGTGGATCCATCGAGAAGGTGTCACGCCCAGTGATCTAGGATTTGTACTTTGCCCCGAAAGCCGAGGCGATTTTAATTGGATTTTTTAGCCATCTCGGGACAGTCAAACCAACGGTGTGTACTCGCCTTTGAAATCTCTTTTTACATGGTGACGATCACTCACTAAACCAATGCATTCGATAGCTCACTCGCTCCCCCATGAAGCGGGTTCGCCTCCACCCTCGCAACGCGCACATTCTTCGGCCACGCCGCACCCAGGCTACCCTCTGTTGGATTTGATTCCGCATTAGGTTCCGCGTCGCAACACCACTTGTCGGATCGGAGGAACAGTCGGTCTCTCTGGTCAGTCGGTCTCCCTGGTTATCACACTCTCGGTTTCGGTTTCCTCAGCTATCTCGAGACTCGGCCCCATTCGCTTTAACACATGCATCGGCCCCTTGCTTTTGATTCCGATCCCCCGTTCTATATAAACACCCTTAACTTGGTACATTTGTCGCTCAGCGTTTGTCTTATCTCGCTGAGCAGTACGGTTCTTATTTCTGATATCCTTAATACGTCTGTCTAATCATCTGTAGTACTATTACATAGGTGATTGATATTACAGCGCTTGTCTTATCTCGCTGAGCATCCTATTACACAGCCGCGCCGTTGCATAAAACCCTCCCTGCACCTGACCTGACTACCACATCTATGAACTCCCATGTCATCTGCACTGATACACAACCCCTCATTGAGGAACGGCTCGAAGCGTACAAGTCAATTCATTGCAGGCCGTTGAGAGTGATTCCGAGGGTGTTTGTGTGTTGAGGCCACAAGGCTCCGGAAGCGGGCTGAGTGCCAGGATACGCGAGGGGGAGAAGGCTGCGAGGACAACGGGCTTGAGATCAATAGCCGAAAATCGTGATGAGGCGTAGTATGCGTATAAAGTCACCGGTAAGTCACCGGTGTCAGATTACAATGTGACAAATGGTTCTATAAATGTGGATACATACAAGACCAAGTATCTCAAGTGGAACACGTTCGAGGATCGATCGCGAACAACCGCCGCCTCACCCTAATCGTCGACCGCATTATAGACTCCAAATACAATCGCACGCCAAGTGGGTTTGGGACTCTCCCCAAGCACTGTCAGCAACTGGTACTTCCGGATATTTCAGGTTTCAAGCTCCGTTGCATGGATGCCAGATGGATAGTTATATAAGGGCGTCAGGATTCGTCTTGTGTCCTTGCGCGTTTGTAGCGGGCCCCAACAAACACGATTGTCCTCGTCATTACACGGCAGCGCGGAAAATTCTGACGGTCATGGAAGTCCGATCCGCAAATGGTCAAGGCATCGAGGGTCCCCTCGTTCTTGTACCGTCGCAAGTATTGGAAGCGTTCCTTGTCTTGAGGTGTAATCAAATTCATATCCTTGACCCACGGACGGCAGCACCTAATATACCGCCAATCGACTGGCCCTTACTACCGTTTGGATCGAGAAGATAGCGTCTGATAATAGGCAGGCGTCTCAACGAGAAAGTAACGCTCAATGCCGCCTCCATTATGAAAATGGAACATCAGATATGATATACATTAACATCAGTTAGATACGACGGGTGCGACGGGTGCGTCTATACCACTTCAAGTGGTACTCGCGAGGCGGAACGACCGAAGGACTGCAACTCATGTGATGCACCCGGTTTCTGCCCCAGTTTCTGCGCGTGATGCTTGCGTAGCGGAGTCGTTTGCGACTGATCGTCGTAGGAGTATGTAGCGTTGGTTGTGGGTCGAGAGAGCGAGTAAGAGGGTGGCTCCGGTAAAATGGGACCCCTGGCAGCTTCTCTCAGGTACAGCATTAAATGGTTGCAGGCTATTACGCATGCACATAATGTGGAACTGTTGGTGTGGTCAGGATAAAGTGGAATCGCAAAGCAGCGCTGCATACTTGGTGTCCACTATGGGAATATAAAGCTGTGTCCGAAAGGTAAGGGACTATAAGACACGGCAAAGACGGAGCAAGCCTACATCGCTATGCGTGCTTGCGATAACATCCAAACTGAAGGCGGACATGAAGGCACAATAGTAGATCGCACCATCCAGGACTAAGGCCCGAACAAGCGGCATACCACCACCATGGTTCCAACTCTTGCGCATTTTGAGAATGATCATGGCCACGATGATTGTCTACGAGAAGGTATCACGATTGAAAATAAGGAATGAGGGCTGAACATACCTGGACAATTACAGCCGATGCACAAGCATAGAATCCCCTTGGGTTTATATACCGACATGCTTCCAAGCTTTCAGGAGCTTCACAGCTGTTAGAGTCTTATTTACCAAATACTGAAACCTTACCAGGTTTCACTGCCGAAAGTCTCGGCTGCATGACACCAACTTGTGCATCAGATTTCACTCGATACGGCGCATAATGAGTGGTGTACTGACTATACTCGGGAGGGTCCAAGCGAGTGTTGAGGCAATGGTCGCAAAGACAACCAGGGCAAGCAAAACGAGACCAGCACGCCACGATCGATTGTACAAAGACCATACCCTTAGCATCTGCAGTACTGGTACGTGCCGTCAGACGCTGTATACAATAAGGCCCTCAAGGAACTCACTTCCAATATTGACAAATATTACCTGCGAGAGTATGTTACACTTGGTATCACGGTGTAGCAAGGAAAAGCTTACGATTGAACTATAGGTCATGAACGTCCTGATGGTGCATCTTGATCATTATTAGTGCAATATACAGATGAGCTGAATGGTTTGACCCACAACTGGTCACAAATTCAGCAAATGGATGTGCAAGTGGTTTTCATACATACAGGATTATCAACTGAATGGTTCACGCGCCAGTAGACGTGGAGGGAAAATGAGATGATCGGGAAGTAGCGGTTCTAGAAAGCGCAAATTTGAGCATGGTTCACTGAACAAGCACAGGAGCTAACCAGCATAAATAGAGTTCGTGCAACCGACCAACGCGTGCGTCCTTCGGCTTTCCAGAAGAAAGCCTTCTCGCCGTCGCTGTGAGAGATGTCAGCAATAATCGATATGGAAGGCAGAGAAATGCATACAAGGTAATAATATAGTCCCATGTGACCAAAACCAAAGCGCCAACTTGAACCTATATCGGTATAAGTGAACAACGGCCTGCGAGTCATGGTGAAACTCACGAGAGTCGCAGTATACGCCTCTGAGTAATGGTCAATGAGTTGTGGATAAGAGACTCCAAGTTGTTGTAATAGAACCGAATGTGCCGCTTCGTGTGCCATGATCTGGTGTTGTGGTTTGCGTCGAGGATCAAAGGGCCTCCCGGGCTATTATGTCTCACCTCGTTATGATTACGTGCACCTCCATTACCATCGGGGGTATTGAACATTTGGGGCATATGGATGCAACAATACAGAAAGGTAAAACAGCATTGTGCTCTAGCTGTGAGATGCCTCTCGTGATTGCCCGTTGAATATTTGATCTCTTGAGAATGTTGTGCATCGCATTTCTTGGCATCCGGCTGATAATGTGGCGCTCCTGTCTCACGGCCTGCATGTTGCGTGTTGCGTCCCACAACACTGAGCGAGCGAGCTCGTAGTCGAGATTCTAGGTTTTTAATGCGCTTTTCCTCGGTCCCCCACCATAAAAGCGAGTTTTTCCGCCGGACTGGGATGCCAGACAAGGCAGTTGCTTGTTGGAGTTGGATTCAAAGAGTGTTGCATTTCTCCGGGCGAAGCGGTGACAGCCAACAGAGGGCTCAAGCGCCGAACCAACGCTGCCAAGCAATCAATGCTGCCAAGCATCTCAATGAGGAAGTTGAAAATCTCCAGCCTCAATGCCCACGACACTGACCAATGCCGCTCAATGCAATGCAATCGGCGGAGGTTATGCGTGCAATGTAGATTGAGATTACTAATCGATTTAAATATGAATTGATCTGCGACCCGAGCCCGAGTCTGTGCCCGAGCCCGAGCCTAACGGACCCGCAGATTCCACTGCAGTTGAGATATCGAGATATTGAGATCGGACAACCTATCTACCAGATCAATCGCACTGGCATGATAAAATTCCTCAGACACTGGCTTTTCCATTTAATGTCCGACGCTCTGAACCCATCACGACCGTTGAATTGCAAAGTCCAGGGAGTCCTCGGAGTACTGAGGACACACGGGTGGATAAGCTAGGCGCATGCTCGAAACCCATGCAATCTCTTATTGGACTCCTACTAACAGAATTCATTCGAAGGGCCGTCGGCCAATCGAAGGCAAAAGATTTTGGAATACCGGACGAAACCAGGTATGGGTCACGGCACCAACAACCTCGTACCAAGAAAGAAAGTACACCTCTCAAAATGTTATGAAAATCAAACATC
>Ga0307515_10004286_pt1 | contig 29619 bp, 23 predicted proteins | sample 17_EM_MG_FD_194513 | JGI IMG/M metagenome (GOLD analysis project Ga0307515, IMG submission 194513) | Populus trichocarpa ectomycorrhiza microbial communities from riparian zone in the Pacific Northwest, United States - 17_EM | ecosystem: Host-associated > Plants > Roots > Unclassified | place... | reverse complement strand
ATTAACATGTGAAACTTAAGACTTGATTATTATCTCTGTCAAAAATAAATTGAATAAAATTATAAAATTTAATTATTAAATAACTTAATATTAAAAGATGAAATTGAAAAAATAATTAATTAAAAAAAACAATGAAAAAAAAATTAAGTCAACTTGAGTTATTCCACTAACCCTGCAACCATTGGTATATGATTAAGATAATCATGTAAGAAAGAAATTAAAAAAAAAAAACAAAATGAATTCTCAATAAATTAAATATTGAATGATAAAATTTTAAAAAAATTAATTTTAAAAATAACTTAATAAAGATAAAAGCCAATTTGTATTAATCTTTGAAGCTCGCAACCCTAGTCATGAGCTTAAGATTAACCATGTAGAAGGCAAATCCTGAAAAAATAAAGACACAAAATTTTAAATAAACAAAATTCAGATGGATGAAATTGAATAAAAAAATTTAAGAATGATCCAAAAGAAAATAAATAATAATTAAAAGAATAAATACTAAATTTGTTATAGAAATAATTTGAAATCAAACATGGATAAACAAAATTGAAAAAAAATTCAATTAGAAAAGTGAAAAAAAAAGTCAATAAAAAAATAAGAATAAATTTTGATATAAAAATTAAATGAAACAAAATAATAAAAGACAAAATTAAAGAGAAAAAATAATTCAAAAAAATAAAAAATAAAATAAAATAATAGCAATCAAAAATCCACCAGAACCCAACTATTATACTGTCATGTATACGCGTCACGCCATTGAAAAAAAAATATATATGGCACTTCTAATATTATTACAGAAGGTGAAGTTTAGAGGTGAGAAGACACCTCACATATTGCATGAATGGCATAAGTGTCATCTACTAGCACACGTGTTAGCCATTGTTTTAAAAAATAATATTTATATTTATCAAAACATAAAATTGTTCCTAAGTCAACTTAATAATTACCCTTGAATGATGGTTTGAAAAAAAATGCAATAAATAGTAATTTAGTCTTTATGCTATGCTTTAGAAATGTAGGAATATCAAATTATCCTCTATCAATGCTTTGAAAAAACTTCCATTTCAAGGATAATAAATTATTTAAATTGTTGATTTTAAAAGTTAAAAGATCAAATTATCCTTAAATATTTTTATAATAACTAATAAACTCTACAAGAAATACCGTTTTATTTCAATAACAAGTTAATTGATTTTTTTTTTAAAAGAACAAGATGATAATTATAGTACTAGGGTGAATAGAGAGAAACAAACATGCACCTGCAAATGCAATTTACAATTGATTCACCACATATACACTAAACTTTCAAACAATTAGCAACTGGAAGGAAGTCCATAAAATGTACTTATGCCATGAACGGTAGCACAATTGTTTACTCCGAGATGAATTTCTCAAACATTCAAGTGTTCTTCATTATAATAGCTGTTAAACTTCTTTTACTCAATAAATCGACTTGGAAAACTTAGGATTCATGGCTTAATTCGGGTAGAATTTCTAGCTAAGTAGATGAGATATTGATTGATTATTGTTAGAAAATAATATAAATCATATTTTATGACCTTACCTAAAAGTTTAAGTTTTTGAGTTGAGATAGTTCTTTAACATGGTATCAGAGTCTTGATGACCAAGCGGTCATGAGTTCAAATCTCATCATCCCTATTTATTTGATAAAAATTAAACACAAGGTAATGTGAGTCTGTGTAGGTTTCAAGCTCAAAGGACTTTCACTTGAGAGGGTGTGTTAGAGAATAATATAAATTATATCTTGAGACCTTACCTAAAAACTTAAATTTTTTGGTTGAGATGGTTCTTTGATAATTATGGATGATAATTTTAATTCAAACTCTATGAATATCAACTTAAAAGAATAAATTTTTTTGGATAGTTATTTTATCTTACGAATAATAAATAAGAAATGAATATTATTAAACCCAAATGATAATAATAATAACAATAACAATAATAATATGTGTGTGACATTTATATTTCTGTCACAGGCACACCCTCAAATATATATTATTATTTTATTTTATATTAAATAATAAATAATACTCAAATAGTTGATATCTATATAAATATTTGAAACTCAATTAATATGATATAAATATCTAATAAATATAGTAGAACATAAATATAGCAGAACTTAACTTGTGAAAATCATTATCATTTCTATGGTTAACAATGCTAGTTTTTAGTGAATTGATTAATTTGATCAAATTTTTTAATTAAATTGATTCAATGATATGTTAAACCTAATATTTTTATCAAATCTATCTTCAAATCAAATCTAACAACTATGCTCTTCATACTTTGCAACACCTCCCAGCAAAATTCCGGTTGCCATAATTAAATGCATCTAATTGCCAGAAATAGACAAACAAATAAAAAATCTTATATATAAATAAAAAAAGAAAAGGAAAAAACAATCTTCGGCCCAACAAAGTTCTAAAGGAGCGTAACTTTAGAAGTCTTTAATCACGAACAAGCGACGTGAAATGCTAGGCCCATTGCAGCTTCTCCAGTCAAAAATAGAAGCCCAACTTGGATGTCTAAAAGTCAAAACTGGAAGCCATTGCTTTCGTTCACTAGCTGTGGCTAATTAGTTTAAGAGTGGTATGTTTTTGCATTTAAAAAAAATTTGATTTTTATTTTATTTTTATAGTATTTTTAAATTATTTTAACATGTTTATGTTAAAAAAATATATATATATTTTAATACATTTCCGAGCAAAAAACATTTTGAAAAGCAACCACCACCACACTTTCAAACACTCTCTAAAAGATACAAAGGAAACCAACCCTAGAAGATATCATCTCTGTTTTAGTGTTTTAGTGTCTGTTTTGCTTTTTAAATTTGTTTTTAGAAAAATATTAAAATAATATTTTTTTAATTTGTTTTTTAACAATTTAAAAATATAAAACAATAATTTTACATAATTTTTTCTCTTTAAGTTTTAGGTAAATACATTTTAACTGCAATACTAAACACATCTTTATTATCTTAATACAACCAAAATCTAAAATATAAAACACAATTCTTAAACTTTCTTCATAACATGATTTGATATGATAGTAAGTTTAATTTATATTAGGTTTTAATTAAACCCGATGAGATATTAATTTAGTAAAATTTGCTTGATTTGATCAAATTTAATTGATGTATACTGTTATTTTAGTAAAAAATAATTGATATAGTAATTTGTAAGGTAACTAATAATTTTATTTTTTTCAAGGTTCAAAGTTATTCTCATTTATAAACTCCAACAACTTCATTCCCAGATTTCTTGTATTTTTTTATTAAGTTAAAAGCATGAGATTGTGATAGTGATTATGGTTTAAAGTGTTTTTTATTTAGAAATATTTTTAAATAATTTTTTTTATTTTTTAAAAATTATTTTTGAGACCAGCACATCAAAACAATATGAAAATATATATAAAAAAAATTGACAATTTTTTTTTTGAATTTTAAGAGAATACAATTTTTCCCAAACCGCTTTCAATCATGAAGATTGTTGTGACAAGATGTAATTTTAGAAAACATGCCATAATTAGAGGATAGTTGACGCAGCTGGGAACTAAAGATAATTTGATTTATTACAAATTAAACCTTTTAAAGACTAAAAATATTATAATTATAAGAAAAAACTTAAAAATATTTTTTTTTTTATCAAAATCTCACTTGTCAAAAAATTATTACAATCTTTTAAATAAAAAAACTAAAAAAATCGTAAGACTAAAAAAGAAAAATAACCTGATAAAATTATTTTCTTCAAAACAAAAAACAAAAAATATATATATATTCCTAAAAAAAAAAAAATCACGCATCAATAGTTAATCTAAAAACGCAATAACCACCTTATAAAGCGTGTTTCCTATTACAAGAACATTGACAGCGTCGGTTATATCCTCTTTTCAATCCCACGGGAGCTTTACTTTTCATCAACTCAATGGGTAATTCATCTTTATTGAAGAATTCATGATAAGAAATTGTTCTCTCTCTCTCTCTCTCTATATATATATATATATGAGAGTGTTGTAATTTTTGTTTATTTGCGTTTCTTTTCAAAATATTTTTTATTTAAAAATAAATTAAATACTTTTTAAATTTATTTATATCAATACATTAAAAATATTAATTTAATATATTTTTCAAACACAATTTTAAACACAATTTCAAAATACACCCGAGTATAATTACAAACCAAAAAACTCAAGCTAGCTTTAAATATCATGAAATAATATTATTTTAAATTTTGCCTTAACATATTATTTTTCTTCAAAATATAACCCATATCAAGATTTATATAAGCTGGGATTGATAAACGTGGTTTAATTTATTTTTGTATAAAAAAATATTAAATTGATGATTTTTAAGTATTTTTTAATAATTTTTTATGTTAATATAAAAAAACAACAAAAAATTAAAAACAACCTTTTAATTTATTTTCAATAAAAAAACAATAAAAAAATCACAATTTAAATTGGGTACAAAGCGAATACCTACAAGTAAAGAACTCATTCAGAAGGGTCCAACTTATGTAACTGGACTCTCTCGACCATTAGATATTGACTTCTTAAGCAGTCATACAAATCAATGGTCCAGATCATCTGATCCAAACTTCAGACCATAGGATGACCCCCACCATGATGATCCCAAAAAGACAACTTGGGAAAAAACAAAGGCTGAAGGCTCCTCCTCCTTTCACATCGCAATAGTGATTACTGTGATCTAATCTGTAATTAGCCACTTTGATTTTCAAACAAGCAAAACTCCCTTTTTTGTCTTGCCTCACTCTCACACCTCACAAGATCTCACCTTGTCTACCCTCTTTCTCTTCAACAATTCACATGTCCTCCTCTCCCCAACAAATGAAATCATCTCCAGACCTCTCTTCCTTACCTTAGTTCTCACTCTTTCCCTTTATCTCTCTAAAAGGTCCCATCTTTCTCCTCTACACGACCGCATTAGCACTTCTCTCTATAAAGCTCCAATCTTTTTCTCTGAAAACATCCATTTCCTTCAAAACCCATTTTGCATTTCCTTGAAAGAGTCCATTGAGAATGAGTTCACAAGCACCCAAATCAAGTAAACCATCAAAACCCCAGAACCAAAACCAACCCACATCAAGATCCTCCTCTTTATCAACCCATTTGGCCATGGTTGAACTCAAGCAAAGAATCATAACTAGTCTCTCTAAACTTGCAGACCGTGACACTCACCAGATCGCCCTTGAAGACCTTCGCACAATAACAGAAACAATCTCTTCTGATGCATTACCACTGTTACTAAACTCTCTCTATGACTCACTTTCTGAATCCTCCAATTCAAAACCCTCTGTGAAGAAAGAATCTTTACATTTGCTTTCTCTTGCCTGTCAATCTCATAGAGATTTAACAGTACCCCATTTGACAAAAATCATTTCTTGCATTGTTAAGAGGCTTAAAGATTCAGATTCAAGTGTTAGAGATGCTTGTAGGGATGCTATTGGGGTTTTATCAGGGTTGTATTTGAAGGGTAATGGTAGCTGTGGGGATAGTAATGGTGCGGGGCCTATGGTGGGTTTGTTTGTGAGGCCTTTGTTTGAAGCAATGGGAGAGCAAAATAAAGTTGTGCAATCTGGTGCTGCTATATGTATGGAAAAAATGGTGGAGTGTGCTTCTGTAGACGGGGATAATGGTGGTGGTAATGTGCCAATTGGAGCATTTTATAAGCTGTGTCCAAGGATTTGTAAGTTGTTGAATGGACAGATTTTCCAGGCCAAAGCAGCTTTATTGGGGGTTGTAACGAGTTTGTCCCAGGTTTGTGAAACTTGGTTGTTTGATTTTATTATTCATTTTGGCAATATGTAAACTGTGTTCCTTTTTATGATAATTTGGTTGGTGTATATTGTTAATTATGCGAGTCTGTTTGTTTTATGAGAAATTGTGGCTGAAATGAATTTTTGTTTCGAGCTCTGTTTTGTTTTTTTTCTTTGTGTGGTTCGAATATATTTTGTTGGGAAGGAGAAGGAACAACTGGTTGTTCTGATGATGTGATTGAATCTAAGCTTTCTGTGGTGATTCTGTTGAATGATGAATTGTAGGATACGCTTTTGCCAAGTTTGATAAGTGGTTGTTTTTATGTGTGATTTATATGGGTTTTGGCATTGTGCATGGATCAATGTTTGGTTAAGGCTTAATAGCGATTGAAATGAAAGGAATGAGAATTTGGAATTTTGCATTCGTTTTGTTTAATCATGCACTGTGTTTATCATCTTGGCAATCAGCATTGAAGAAAGAAGACATAAATTGTGGCTGGATATTTTTTTTTCCTTCTTCTCTGATCTGTAAACTAAAAGGTGCCAGAGGGAGAGAGAGGGAGAGGGAGGCACTACATACTGTATCCTTCAGCCAGCCAAAAACTTGTCAATTTTCGGAATTAGCTAGTCTAAATTTGTGACTTGCTTGAATGGCCAAAAAATGGGAGGAAAGAGACCAAAAGGTTGAGTTTTCTAGCATTACTTAAGAAGATCTGCTCCAAGCATCTATTGATAATCTATAAAGCATGGATTGAAAATTTGGGACATTGGCATAGGTTTTCCGTAATCCCTCTCTACAATCACTTTTGCCTCTTCCTTAACAGCTGCCTTTCCCTGAAATCTCATTTTCTTCCCTGGGATAAACTCTCTTTCCTCTTTTGGTATACAACCCATTTCTCTGCAAACCATGCAAAATGAACACACAAGTATTCAAATCCCCTAAACCTGTGATACGCTTAAACCAATCTCCTACCAAATCCTCATCAGCAGTATTTTCTTTTTCCATGCAGTTAGCAAATATTGGACTCAAGCAACAAATCATGCTTTCTCTTAAACTTGCTTATCATGACACCCATCAGGCTGCCTTGGAAAAGCTCCGTTCCATTATGCAATCCCTGCCCCCAGGCAGTTCCTGTGCTTCACAACTCCCTCTATCAATCCTCCTCTGACTGCACCAATAAACCCATTATCAAAAGGGTTTACTGCCAATGTCATCATGATTTAAAACTACCCTGTTCAACCAAAATCATTTCCCACATCATCAAAAGGTTGAGAGATTCAGATTCAAGTATTAGGACTGCTTGTTGTGACGCGTATGGGGTTTTGTTGGGGTTACATTTGAAGGATAGAGTGCGTTGTTGGTTGAGCCATTATTTGAGGCCATGCAGGCGCCAAACAAAGGTGTGCAATTGGGTGCTGCTATGTATATGGTGAAGATGGTGGAATGTGCTGCAGCAGATAGCGTGTGGGGGAATTTCAGAAGCTACGCCCTAGGATTTCATGGTTGTTGAATAGTAAGAATTTCCTGGTCAAGGCCGTGCTTTTGGTGTTTTGAAAAGTTTGTTGCAGGTTTGGGCAATGTCAACCAGTTATATATGTTTTGGAAGTGTACATTATTTTCTTTTGGTGATAAGGTTGATGTTTGATTGAAAGAATTAAAAGGAGATGAGAATTTAGAGTGTGGCATAACATTTGTTACTTTTTTTTATTTGGTTTAGGTTCATAATTTGTCCTACTCCAAATTGTAGCGCTTGAGAGAGAAAAAGATTGAAAACCTCAATCTGTTGGTGTAAATTCCAAATAGTTGCCGTGATAATAAATTAGTTAGCTTTCTCTGATTCCTGCTTATTTCAATGCAGTACTTTTTAAGCAGTTTGAAGTGCCATTCAATGAACTAACTTACTGGTTTTTATTGAAGCTACTTTAATTGTCTTGAGATTATGAAGTAGCATAACTCAAATTAGATAGTTGTAAATTCTAGCAACAAAGAAGCAAAATCCAGGAATTTTATTGAAAGTTGTGTTTTGTTACAGGTGGGATCAATTGCACCACAAGGCTTGGAACCATTGTTACAAAGCATTCATGACTGCCTCAGGAGTACAGATTGGGCAACTCGTAAAGCTGCAGCTGATGCTTTAACTGCGTTAGCATTGCATTCGAGCAGCTTGATTGCAGATGGAGTTGCTATTTCTACCCTGACTGTGCTTGAGGCTTGTCGTTTTGACAAGGTACCTTATTTAAACTGTTTTCCCTCTACATACTGTTTCTTTGCATGTTCTTTTTACTGGATTAATGACTACTCTTGGTTATCTCACTTTAATAATTTTCAAGAACGATGGGCTTCCCTTGGTTTTTATGATTGTATTGTTGAATTCATGTTGGATGGCCTGATGAATACATTTTATTTAATGTTTCTTGTAACCTTGTTGAGGCATAAATTAAGTTGCGTTTAACGTGCATAGTTCCTAATGTTGTGAAGCGAACGCCGGAACTGTTAAAAGATGAAAAAACCAACAAAGCTGCTCCCAAGTTTTGTTTCTCTGGATTTAGAAAAAAATTCTCATTTTTTTATTTTGTTAAATTGAGATTGACTTGGAAAAAAAATTTTGTTTAATTTTTATGCTTTTCAAGTATCAAGTGCTCCTCCTCATTTGGTGAAGACAGGCCCTCGTTTTTCTCTTATTAATTTAATTTCTTTCCAATGAAAATTTTATTGAATTCATATGACAGAAGAAAATTCAAGAAATCCTATAAAATCTGCCTTGAATTTTCTGGGATGAAATGTCGAATCTAATGAAGGATAAGAAGGGCATTTCTAAACTGTTCTACAAGCTGTCACTTAACAAAAATACATAATTCTCGTGGTTCTTATATCATAGATTTATGTTGTTGTGTAGTCTTTAGAGCTATATGTTAAATTTTATAGTTTAAGGATGAAAAAGTATGCTTTTACTAAAATGTAATGCTTAAGAATAATGGAAAACAGGCTCAAGCTTCTTGTTGCTGCCTTTTGAACTATTAATGTGTCCATTTAGTTACCATTTATTGGCTTAACAGATAAAACCTGTCAGAGATAGCATGACAGAGGCCTTGCAATTGTGGAAGAAGATTGCTGGGAAAGGAGAAGGTGTCCCTGATGATCAGAAAAGTTCCTCTCAGGGTGAGTATTTCTGTAATATTCTTCTTTCTGTAAATGAAGCTTCAAATATCTAACCTTTACTTCATCACCATTTTCTTTATAATTAATGTTTAGATGGAGAGCGTCATGACTCAGCAGAGTTGTCAGATAAGAATTCAAATCCTAGTGACCGAAGAAAGGAGTCATTCTCTAGGGATGCATCCAATGGTACTTCTCCAACCAAAGATTCAGCATTAAAAAGCAAAGGTGGAAGCATTCCTGACAAAGCAGTTGTAATATTGAAAAAGAAAGCTCCTGCCTTAACAGATAAAGAATTAAACCCAGAATTCTTCCAGAAATTTGAAAAAAGGGGTTCTGGTGATTTTCCAGTTGAAGTAATAGTTCCTCGTAGATGTCTCAATTCTTCAAATTCAAACAATGAGGAAGAATCAGAACCAAATGATTCTGAATCAAGGGGAAGGTCAAACCGCATGGGAAACAGCCAATCAGATGATATTCATGGAGCTTTCAACAACAAATTCCGTACCATGGAGAGAGGAGTTACTGGAAAAGATTTAAGAACCAGAGCATTTGATGATGAGAGGCTTGACATAAACCAGAGGGAGTCTTCTGGCAGTCGTGCAGGTTTCTCCAAATCTGATGGTCAATCTGAAGGATCCTTTGTAAATAATAAAGGAAATTGGTTGGCCATCCAGAGACAGTTATTACAGCTGGAGAGACAACAGGCTCATGTCATGAACATGTTGCAGGTCTGCATATAATTTTACATTTAAGGAAATTGTTCTTATGCATGTTTTATTTTGCTAATGAGATACTTGATGTTTTAGGACTTCATGGGTGGGTCTCACAACAGCATGGTAACTTTGGAAAACAGAGTTAGGGGTCTTGAGAGAGTTGTTGAAGACCTGGCACATGATTTGACAATATCATCAGGTCGCAGAGGTAACAGTTTTGCTATGGGTTTTGAGGGATCTTCTAATAGACCTTCAGGGAAGTATAATAGCTTCTCTGACTACTCTAGTACCAAGTACAATGGGCGGGTCCCTTCTGGGGAAAGGTTTTCCCAATTGGATGTTACAGCTCCAGGCATGAGAGGAAGGGGCTCTCATTGGAGATCTGATGCATCTGATGCTTGGGATTTTCCCACATATGGTGCTTCCAGGAATGGACAGGCTGGTTCAAGGAGAGCTCCAGGTGGTGGTTCCTTGGATGTCAGATCACCTAGATCAGAACATGAAAGTGATCAGTTAGGCAGCAGGAGAGCTTGGGATAAAGGGGCTGGACCTGTTAGGCATGGTGAGGGGCCTTCTGCTAGAAGTGTCTGGCAAGCCTCAAAGGATGAAGCTACCTTAGAAGCCATTCGGGTGGCCGGGGAGGACAGTGGGTTAGCTCGGACAGCAAGAGTGGCTATCCCTGAGATGACTGCAGAAGCTTTGGGAGATGATGATTTTGGGCAAGAAAGGAACCCTATCTGGACATCTTGGAGTAATGCAATGGATGCCCTCAAAATGGGTGACATGGATACAGCTTTTGCTGAAGTAGTGTCCACGGGGGATGATCTCTTGCTTGTGAAGCTTATGGACAAATCAGGTCCTGTTGTTGATCAACTTTCCAATGAGACTGCATGTGAGGTCCTGAATGCTATTGGACAGTTTCTAATGGAGCAGAACTTGTTTGATATATGTCTGTCTTGGATTCAGCAGGTATGGGTTTCCCTCCACTGAATATAAATGCGAGTTGCTTCATTTGAGTAATTCTTTGCGCAAACTTGTAGTAATAGGCTAATAGCATAAATAACATGCGGAACACTTTAAGCCAGAGTATCTGGTTGAGAAATGTTTATAAATTCCCTCTAGAGCTGCTACAGAAAATTGCTTGGAGTGCATAATAAAAACAGTAAAAAATTGATGCCACACGCACCCGCCTCTTCTAGGCGTCATAGAAGGTGCCAATAACCCATTATTTCAGTAAAAAATTGATGCCACACGCCAACTGTTTTGAATCATGCATCAATAAATAACACCTGTTGTGCCTGGGTGTGATGTAATGGATAAGAGAAAAATGTCTAGCTAATCACATATGGCATCAGGTATGGACTTGTCTTACTGTTTAATGTTTGGCATTACATCAAACCCTCTATGATACCTCGTGTCCCCCCCGCCCCAATACAAGCTGGGAAAAGGAGATCATATATTTGTCCGATTTCTCACTCTGGTTTGATTGTGCTTGTTTATCAGTTGGCAGAAATTGTGTTAGAAAATGGATCAGATGTCTTTGGCATTCCCATGGAACTGAAGAAAGATCTTTTGTTGAATTTGCATGAAGCTTCTACCTCGATGGAGCCCCCAGAAGACTGGGAAGGTGCGGCACCTGACCAGCTTTTGTTGCAGATGGCATCAGCCTGGGGAATTGAAATACAACAGTTTGAGAAGTAATCAATGGCTGAAGCACCTATTTTGCACTAGGATACTGTATTTTTATAAACAAATTGACTGGGGTGATGTGGTTATACGTCCTGAATTTTACGAATTAAATGTAAATTGGAAGGCAAGTTTTTCAAACAAACATACGGGTTATATGGATTTAATCCAAGTTAAATGGGGCATTAATGTGTGGATTTGTTCAAGCTGAAAATCAATTCATTCTTTTGTGCAGTTGGAAGGATGCTGGTTAAGGAGAAACTTCATAGTTCATACACTCACGTGTGGGTGGTTCTTGAACAGATAAACAGCTGCAAATTACCATGACTACTTTTCATAAAATTCGGGTCAATCTTTTACATGCTTGATGCAATTGCACTAGTACTAACTCCTAAACTCACCACTCACTAGAGATTTTACAGGTTGCTTAAAATAGCATCTATATATAAAGGACAACTTCATAGATGTCCGTCCTCACCATGCATATGAGATTTGAAGATGCCACCGAAGCAGGACAAAAAAACACCCTCGCCTATTCATGGCCAAAACAGTGCAGATACATCATGAAATGCAGCAATTTGACTTCATGGTAGCTGACTAGCTGTATTGAGAACTGCGCATGGAGCAAAATAGTTCCAAGTATGGAATCTGCCTTGACATAAAAAATGTGAACTCTGCTGGAATAGAACTCCATTCTCAAGGTAGGAGAAACCTCAAAATATGATTTCACAACCCCAATCGAGATCCAATTGTCGCAATGGCACCATATACCTACTTGGCGGAATACCAGTTTTGAGCACACTTTGCATCAACAGCTAGGTCCACTTTAAGAAAATTCTTGCCACCAAAGGGCTTGGACATGCAATCGACAACTATGGCCTTGGCAACCTCAGCTGACTCGGTTGGTCCTTCCAAAATCACTTCATCATGAACCTGTGTTTTTTTTATAATGGCATGCTGTTATGTAATGGCATGAAAAATCCTTGGAAGAAGGTAACTAAACACTACAATTGAGACAACTTGGTTCAAATCAAAGGTAGAAATTAAGATATAAGTGGATGCAACTTGCTGTCATATGCCAAAACATCAGAGGAAACGAACATCAAATGTTAACAACAAAAATAATATGTACCTGTAAAAGCAGCTTCCATCCAAGTTCCTTCAGACGATTGTTCTTTGATATTTCTAACATCGCACACATAGCAACATCAGCAGCACTACCCTGTAGCAGTCACCCAAATGAGATAGAGAGAGACAGGGAGACAGAAAGAGAGAGAGAGAGTAGAATTGGGCAAACTTAAGCGCATAAGAAAGAATGAAAGAACCTGCACTGGGGTATTGATAGCAGCCCGCTCAACATGACCTCTTAGAGAAGAGCTAGCATCAGTCAATGAAGGAAAGACACGAGCCCGTCCCAGCAATGTGTGAACACGTCCATCTTCTCTGGCTTCTTTCTTACGAGCTTGTTGCCATTTAAGCACTTCTTTTCTTTCTTTATACCAGAGATTAACAGTTTCCTTTGCTTCTGCCACAGAAACCTGGAAAAATAGATGGTAAAGACCATGCTGTGGATCGACACGACTCAAAGCAAATCAGGACAGATCACTAATTAGATTAGGTTTATTCGGTAAAGTTACCTTCCAATCCCTGGAAAGCCCCACTGGAGTCTTTCCATATGCAATTGAAAAGTTAAGCATTTTAGCTTTTCTTCTTTCAGAAGCAAAGGCATCCTGAAATATAAGTTCCCATTCAGTAAAATTAGGTAAGCCAAATTCTATGATTCTACTTAAACATAACACAATGCACAAAAAAAATAGAAAAACATTGCCAAATCCTTTAAAGCAGAACACATGCAAAAAAAATCACAAAAAAGATCCCATTCGTTCACTTGAGAAACACATCCACAAGCAGGTTCAAAGAATAATTCACAATTCACCTTCAATAGTGGAACTGGGGGTTTATCTTCACCAGGTTGAGGATACCACTCAAGAAGCACACGCTTTTTCTCAATGGCTTCACGAATATGCGGATACATGTTCACAGCTGTCCTTGAATGGAAATCTCCACCAGCTTTGAAAGCATCCAACATGCTCTTACAGTTGGCAAGATGTGCAAGAACCCTAAGTTCCAGCTGTGATATGAAAACATATTTCAATCAACCTTCACATATAGTGATTTATTTATGTATATAACTCAAATGCTTACTTGCCCATAATCAGCAACAATAAGTGAATTTCCAGGTGCAGCTATAAATGCCTGACGGATCTTGTACCGATCTTTCTCTAAGGCAGGCTGATTCTGATTTATGGAAGAGAAGATGTCAGCACTCTTTAAGCTCTATTGCGTTCAGAAATAAAATAAAATCCAAGCTTCTTTTCTTGTCTTAAAATTTTGTAAAATCAACTTATACACTCTTTAATCTCCACTGCATATAAAAAGAAAGCAACATTCAAGTTTCTTTTCTTGTCTTAAAATTTTGTAAAATTAACTGATAAACTACCATGAAAACTCAACCATTGTGTATCCTAACAACACTCCCAACCATCCTACAAAATGCCTTGGTAATTGACACCCCTGAAAAATAAAAATCAGAGCTTTTGCTGTCGAGATAGGAATAGTGGATGATATATATATATATAAAGTTAAAGGGCTCATGTCAACAATAGATTTCATAGTGGTTATGAATTATGACTAGCTGGAGCAGAAAAACAAAACACACATTCGATAGAAGCAGCAAACATATTATTGACTGACAATAAGTCATGTTCCATTCAGCACATAAGAATGAGAAGATTTTCATCTAAAGCACAAAGGCATCTTTGATGGAACATTGATGTCATTAATTCAGAAGTTCATTCTAAGATGTTAAAAAAGGAGGTGAAAAAACCTGCAAATTTGGTCTCCTAGCTGATAAGCGCCCGGTTTCTGTATTGATATTCAGAGAACAATGAACACGCCCACTCTTACCTGATAGGTTACTGCTCTGTGGTAGAAAGACAATGATATCAGGATGAACTACCATGAAGATTTGGAGGTATAAAAAAAAGCATGGACAGGAAACATGCTTAAACAAAACACTGAAATCAAAATGTTACAGTATCATTAGAAGAAAACAGCAACCATCATCATCGTTGTCATTATTGGGATTGGGGTTTCTGGGAAGACTGGCAATGGATCTTAAAGTTTCATTTTTTATCTTGTCAATTATTTTGCTTGAACCACAGAGTGGGCTAGGCAGACAACCTGATGCTCCTAAGGATTTAACTTTGACTTTAGGTGAACGTTTAAGAAATATTCATGTCTGAGCTTTAATTATGTGGGAAGCTAGATGTGTCCTTAAAGGAGCTGGATTGAGTTTTCTGCGGGAAGATTAAATGGTTGGATTGACCTAGATGTGTCCCTCTAGGAGAAACTTTAATTATGTGGGAAGCTGATTTCAGTATCTGCAGAGGTTGCCTTCTAGTTAGTAGAGTTAGGGGGCAATTATGTTTTACAGATTGTTGGAAAATTTCAATAGTAGGGGGGGACTTTGTGTAGGTTTATGACATAGGAATCCCTATTAGGAATCTTATTCCCTTTATAAGAAGGAATAACTCAAGTCTATAAATATGCTTGTAGACTGTCAATTTCAGTATGAAGTTTACCATGACTACAGTGCAGTCCACTGCATCACAAAATCATAGCCCCCCCCAACACCCTCTTTTTTTACAGCTTTACAAAAATCTCAAACCATGTTTCCATTGAAAAAATATCTCAAACCACAACACCTCATTGCCCCCAATACACTGAGGCAACCACAACACCACAGCACTATAAATGCATCTAATCACGCATGTTAAACAAAATGATCAAAGGGAATGGCATCTAAAAATAGCAGTAAAAATCACCTGCAGGGGGAGGATGAAGTTGGATATCAAAGAATCAATGGAGCAAAGTTCACATAAAGAAGAAATAGCATGGCAAGCCTCAATCCCTTCTTCTGGTGTTTGAAACCTGCGCAGATTTCCTACATGACCAGATTCATCTTCATTCTCAACAACAGATAACTCTTTTGATTCCAAATCTTCATCTGTCATTGTCTCAGAATCATCAAAGACAACATCATCTAACTGCGAACCAGCAGCATCATTGACAACATATTCTGAAGAAATCTTCCTGGCCAAGGTCTTCAAAGCATCTCCGCTGACTGAAGGCCAACCAGAAGCTGTATACGTCTCAACAGGCAGATCAACTCTAATGCTACATAACTTGATGTCGCAAAATTTTGTGGGAGTCTTCTTGCCTTCTTCAATCACTTTATCAACATTTGGAACTTTGAATGTTTTAACTTCGGGAAGAGTAACGAGGGGATCCTTGCTGCAACGGAAAGCAATTAAAACAAATAAGGTGTTTTTTCCCATCCACCCCAGTTTGGCTTAGATCAGATTCAGTACTAACTAGAGTGCAATGTCACTGCAATTCAACAGCATGCAGAAGCTTTTCAATGCAAGAGAACTTAATTTACAGAATTCAAGAATTCCATGGTACAAATACTGTTGTTCAAATTGCTAGGAAATTAACATTTAGGAGAATGTGTTCCCTTCCCAGGACAGGACTCAAATTTATACTTGGAAAGTATAGTCAATGAGAAGACTAATTGATGACATAAACATTTTGATATTTTTAGTTAAAGGACGAACAACTAAATGTAAGTACCTCCAGAAGAATTTAACTTTTACCTGTTACAAATACCACCAAAAAGTAGTTGGCGCAGTTGAGTATCACTTCCCACATTCATGTACTTGGCATCAGGGCAATACCTAGAGGCCCACTTGCGAAATCTACTAGCAGCAACCTCCTGTTCTGCTTTGGCCACCTTCTCCGTCACAGCAAGATATGCTCGATCAACCAGCATGCCCTCAGTTTCCATTCTAACTAGAATCTCCCCAAATGGTTGCCAATATTCCAGGTAGAAGTCAAACATAGATTTTTTAAGAACCGGCTTTCCATCCATATTCCATGGCATTTTTGATAGTTGGCTTTCCAAGCTTTTATAAAGCTGCAAAGTGCTTATTGCATCTAGAGCAGAATAACAGATCCATGGTTCTCGCGCTTCTCTTTGTAGCTCTTCAACAGGGGCAATGGTGGTCAATTTGCCTTCAGATCCATCTTTTTTCACCTTTTTCTTGCCAAAGATGTTTTTCATTGATACTTTACCAATCAACTCTTTATAGCATGGTTCTGCCCCGTGCATGACCTTTTGGTCACCTGTAAGAGCTTCAAGAGAATATCCACCATTTATTCTTCTTGATGAATCCCATAATCGTGCCATGTGCATTGTATCAGCATGAAAACCAGAAACGGAAATCCCATAGTTCTCGATGACATGGTTATCAAAGCTGTAGTTGTGCCACACCTGCAGAAAGGATAGGCAACTTTAACGTTGGTCCAAATTGTATTCATGGACTGTGCATGCAGCCTAGTCATTGAAGCAAATGTAAGACAAGGCATGAACAGTTGAATTCTGTACAGGATAGACAAGGCTGGACTGTTTAATGTAGTCGACACCGATGGTTACTTTACAAGGAAAAGGAAAGAGTTGATGCCTCTCACTGCTAAATACCAGTATTAAAGCATATAAGATCTAACTTTAAGCTTAGCTAACAGCACAAGCCATTTCCAAAGGGGGGAAACAATGTCAGAGTCCAAGTCTTTGCCGACACCAAATATATACAAAGGTCTAAAGTAATTGCAACATCAAGCTTATACACATCAGTAACCTCTCAATGCTGATATTACATCAAACATCTAAATGATCATAGTGCTATTTTAAAGAAGCTGCAGATGAAGAGAGCATCAACAAATCAAAACTGACAAAATTTACCTTTTTTATGTCCGGGGATTCAAAAAACGGAGCAAATTCATGCAAAAGATCCCTGCCGCCACCATCAAGAACATCTACCCAGATACAAGATTTCCCATTTCCAAAATCTGCCTCCGGTCCAGAATAAATACTAAAGCATGTTATCTCTCCATGGTCAATGGGTGTTTCCTCTTTCACTTCAATCTTGGCAACCTATAAAGATACTATGATCAGAAATTTAAAGTATCTACATAGGTGGGATTTCCAAAAAATGGATAGACATGCATATCCTTTAAAAGTCATGGACATAGAAAATGTGATGAGGAATCTACAAGAATCACAAATGATAAATTTCAAATATCATAATATTGTAAGATTAAGTTTGACATTCATAGCAGGGCCATCTAGGACCATTCCATAAATGTAAAGCTGAAAGCTAAAAAACAGAGAAAATTTAGTTTAAAGTAAACCAAATAAATCTTAAAGACAAGCATGAGATGCCTATCTCTGCATAGCTAGGTGATATCCTGTTTTTATTAAACATGTTTCTGCAGTGTTTGTGTTTAGAATGAAGGTTAATTTTACAGAAGTCTTAAGAAACTTTTACCTCTCTTGGATTTTTGAGCTTTAATGCAACTCAAACATCTTGCTTCTGACTGGAACTTCAATATGAAGCCTGAGTAATATTCTGTTTGGGCTTAGAATTTGGTTTAATTTCTTAATGTCTGCAAGAAATTTGAGCATTTTTAAACTCATCCGATTTCCAGCCTTCCAAACCCTAGAAATTGTCCCTTTTAAACCATAATCACTGCATGATTAACTTGAAAAATTAACCTTTAACTAAAATTACTGCTCACAATACAAATCTTGCACTCTGAAACAGCTTCATATTCATGCATCTTGTGTTGATTTAATCATGCAATTTTGGGCTTAGTTTGTTGCCATTGAATCATCAAAGAGCTAATATATTTAAGTTTATATGTCCATGCCTACATCTGCTTAGGGCATCCCTACAGTCTACACTGGCATGCCTATCTACTGTATGAGCAATTGCATCAGAAAGGAAAATAATAAACAGAATTTATTACGATTTAAGTGCATACCTCAGTATCGCAAGCATGGATAAGATGCCTATACTGATTTGTAAGCTTACTAACAACCTCCCTTGCCATGGAAGCATTATCAACAACCAGAACCCTCTCATAAATATTAGTAAGCCTTTCATGAATGCCAGGCTTATGAGGTCTTCCATTGGTCTGGGCTTTATCAGTTGAACCAGACCCTGTGTGTCCAAGTTTGTTAGACTGGAACTGTTTCTCATTCTTCATTCTCTGCATGAATGATTCATTATTCAAAACATCCTCTTTTAAAATGTCCTTCGAAGATAAACCATTTGGCCTTTTGTTATCAATCAGCTGACCAACATCCCTGGAAATTAATTGTTTCTGACTCTTTGGTTTATCCTGTATTCTGATTGCATTAATATCCATCTTTTCGTATTTAAATGAATAGGGGCTACAATCATATTCACGTTTCTGCTTGAACAGTTCAATACTTTTTTGCTTCCACAAGGCTCTTGTACCATCACATGGGATCGTAGTGACCTCAAAACCTGGAGGGGTATAAATTCTTGAAACTACCATCCTCTTCTCGTCTCTCCTTTGCATGCCATCAATTACTCGCAATGGGATTTCCCCCCAAAACCTAACAAATACAGTGAACAGAAATTAAAGCATCAAAACCGAAATTCCATTAAGAAAGTAAAAAAACATGGACTGACTTTTTTAGTCAAGACCAATCAAATTGCTACCAAATGCAACACTAGGGAATTCATCTCACTAATCAATTTGATCAGTCTGGTCTACATAAACCAAATCAATACAACAATTTCTTTTTAAAAACAACAAACCCCTAATGATTGCTCAAAAATTGTTGGAACACCCCGAAAGAAAAAGTGAACCTTTATATCCTCATAGTCAAGCAAGCCATAAAGGAAGCAACATGAACCGACAAAAATGTGAGTATCGACTAAACTGAGAAGCCTACAAATATCACATTGTTCATTACAAAACAGAAAATCCCATCAAGATAACTCGTCACTGCCCTACACTTCACTGCACTGCACTCAAAACCCAAACAAATAAAAAATAAAACTGGGTATTAAATAATTTCCAAAACTAAAAAATAAGTTAGAAAAACTAATAAATCAACAGATTAAGGCCTTAACATTAATAGCAAAGGCGAAGAAACCTGTGAAGGGCAACGGAGAAAGGCCTTGAAGAAGCAGCTCTGGAGGCAAAGCAAGGACACGAGCGAGATAAGTTGAAATAAGAAGGGCACAATGGCCTAAAGGGACTAATAGGAGTGGTGGTGCAGGTGACCCCCATAGCTAAAACCTCAGCAAACCTCCCCAGCTTAGCAGCTCTACTTCTGCTGTATAAAAGAGCCGTCTAGCAAGGGTTTTAGTGGCATATGTGTAAATATATCGAGCCTTGGGTGGGGTTTGTGTTATCTGAGGTGGATTGCAAGTGGGACTGTGAAAGAAGCAGAGGCAGAGGCAGAGGCCATAAGCACAGAGAGACAAAGAGGAAGAGGGAAGGCCAAGAGGTCTAAAAACCCTTGTGTTGTTTGTTTGTTTTGTTTTTTTTTTTTTTTTTGGTGGAAAGCTCAGTTTTATTTTTTTATGGTTGCCAAATATTTGTCTTTGTGTATGATAATATTTTAATATTATTATTATTTTTTGTTTTGGAATTAAGGCTTGGGAAGTTTTTTATTTACAGATATGCCATTTAATGGGGGTGTATGGAGAATATGGTGGTCTAGCAATGCAGTGGATACTTATCTTATTTCTTATTCTTTTGGGAAAAATCACAGTTTGTTCCAAAGTTATTAGATTCAAATTATATTTGTTTTTGCATTAAAAAATTGATTTAATTTTTTTTTTAATTTTTTTTGAGGTATTGATATAAAAAAATATGTTTTGATGTATTTAAAAAAATATATATATTTTAAAAAGCAACCAATTATACTATTCAAAACAATACTTTACTATGCTATACAACTAGGTTTAAGATTTAGGTCACGAGTTGAGTTAAACAGAAACATTAGTTGACTCAAGATAAATTAAAATAACTTTATTTTAAGATATTTTAAAAAAAATTATAATAATATCATTTTTAAAAAAATAAAATTAAACCATGTTTTGATTAAATTTTAAGTGTACTCATTAAATTATCTAAATTTAACCAGATTATTTTTCATTTATTTTTTTAAACTTAATATAATCAAGTCCCGAGTTTACAAACTAAGTCAAAGGAGGCAAGTTTAATAAGATTGACTACAAAATGAGAGATATTAGTCTAATATTAGTATTTGAAGAGAGAATTATAATTAGTGGAGGTAGATTGTGTTTTGCATGAAATAATTTTGAAAGTTGACCTAATCGCAAGTGGATTATATCTTGAAGATCGATTAATTTTACAAAGTATATGTTATGAGAAATGTTTTTTTTTTCCTTGATGTAATTGGAAAGGAGAACCTGAGATAACTTCATTAATCTTCGAGTGTTTTCAAGTGATAAATAAACTTCATGAAATATAGTTTTTTTTTTTAAATATTATAACCATAGTTTTGAAACTAGGTCCGGAGAGTCAACCCGGGACCCGAGACTGGAACCGGGCAGGGTTGAAGAAAAAACAGGAGAAGAAAAAACCCGGTATGACCCAGCTACCCGGTTAAAAACCCGTTTGCAACCCGTTGACTTTTTTTTTACTAAAACGATGTCGTTTTGATTTTAAAAAAAATGACCTGGACAACCCGGTCAAAATCTAGAACCCGGATCTTGAACCGGACGGGATCTAAAAATTATTATAGTAACCAAAACAACAATTGTTGTTTAGGTTTTTTTTTTTTTGGTCTAAAGCTACATTGTTTTTATTTAGAAAAAAAACTTGAAACAATCAGCCCACAACTCGGGCTTTGTACTGAGTTAAACCTTGTACTGGGTTTGGTAACCGGAGAAAACGAAAAACACCTGACAAAATTTAGAAAACTACAAAACCAACAAAATTTGGCAGGAAACGAAAACTAAGGGGTGGAAGAAATAAAAGTGATTAAATGGAAAATGAAATTTGAGTAATGGTAAAAGGAGTGCTTGATAGACCCATGAAACCATTTTGATCTCAATCACTATCAGGAGAAGGTGTCTTGATATGGTCATCGTCCACTGCCGTCTCTTCAGGAGCATCATTTACTGCTAAAAATTTAAGTGCTGTTACAACATCAGCCATTAAGGGCCTTGTAAGAGCTTCCTCTTGGAGACACATGTTTGCAACCGCAAGTGCTTGATACAGACCTCTTAAGGGATAGTTTCCTTTGAGCAAAGGGTCTGCAATTAATGCAAGCTTTTTTTTATCTTTAAATAATGGTGTTGCCTGCAAAGAGAAATGTAGTCAAGATAGGGCTTAAGTTGTTCGGTTCTAGCAGTCGAATGTTTGTCGTTAAGTGTTTCAGGATCAGGAAAACTATGATGGAAATTTATGCCAGTAATCTATGCCATTTTCGATGAAATATCGTCAGAGGAAGTATTTATGCAAGATAAAGAAAAATGAATTGGAGAACAAAAGTTTCTGCACATACCCAGGAAACTAAATTCTTTTCTCCGGCTGGTCTTGAACTGTCGATGACTCGTCTTCCAGTGATCATCTCCAAAAACACGACTCCAAAGCTGTAAACATCGGATTTCGCTGTCAACTGTCCTGTCAATGCATATTCAGGTGCACAGTAGCCATAAGTTCCCATCACCCTGGTGGATACATGTGTCTTGTCCCCGGTCGGTCCAAGCTTTGCCAGCCCGAAATCTGAGAGCTTTGGGTTGAAATTCTCGTCTAATAACACGTTTGATGCTTTGAAGTCACGGTATATTACTGGAGGATCTGCTGATTCATGCAAGTATTCAAGGCCTCTTGCAGCCCCTTCTGCTATTTTAATCCTAGTATTCCAATCCAATGGATTTTTATCTGGGGTTAAATCTGAAAGAAAAATCCAGCTGAGTAGTGTAAACTAGCAAGAAACAGGAACCTAATCTCTGACAATGATGGAAATGCTGCACCACAGGAACCAAATCTGTTCCAACCTGTGATCATTTATGCAATGAAATCTATCCTGTATGGAAAAAGAGAAGCATGTCCGAATGAAGTTGCTATTTTAATTCTAGTATTCCAATCCAATGGATTTTTATCTGGGGTTAATCTGAAAGAAAAATCCAGCTGAGTAGTGTAAACTAGCAAGAAACAGGAACCTAATCTCCGACAACGATGGAAATGCTACACAACAGGAACCGAATCTGTTCCAACCTGTGATCATTTATGCAATGAAATCTATCCTGTATGAAAAAAGAGCAGCATGCCCGAGTGAAGTTGCTTCATACATACCAAGAAGGTGATCCTCAAGGGAGCCGTTAACCATGAACTCATATACTAAAATCCTCTGGTCACCATCAGCACAATATCCAACCATGTTGACAAGGTTAGGGTGGTGAAGAAGACTTAACATCAAAACCTCTACAAGAAATTCTCTGTTTCCTTGAAATCCATTCCTGTCTAGTTGCTTAACAGCGACAACCTAAATTGAAATAAAAACAACATCAGAGCTTCTTTTTTTGGCTTGGAAGTTAAAAACAATGGAAGACATTTAACATCATACAGCAAGAGTAGTACTTGGTTCGTTTTTGCAATCAGCCCTTTGTATACCCTCCCAAAACCGCCTTCGCCTATCAGGTTTTCATTGTTGAAGTTCGTGGTTGCAGTAGCTAACTCTCGGCATGTGAAAATATCAGCAGATATATTGCCCTTTCCAATCTTCTTGATTTCTTCAGTTATGAACCTTTTTCTGCTGCTATCTGTGGAGAAATTATGCTCAATTTAAATTAGACTCTTTGAAGTTCTGTTCAAAATATAAATGTCTTGTAACTAACTTATCATAAGTTGGACAGTTAAGCAAAATGTCCTGATTTGCTAATGCCAAAAGATTATATGAACCATAGTTGTTAAACATAGCTTGACTCGGTGACTCTGGGTTGTCTTGAAAAATTCATGACCTAGAGCATGACCTACACTGGTTTCAAGTTGAATTGAAAAAGAAAATGCAATGGTGAAACCTGTTTGACCTGACTGGATCGGCCCGTGATTTTGTTGACCAACCAAACTCGATCCAAACCCTTAAGTCAAGCAAAATGTTCTGACTTGCTAATGCCAAAAGATTATCAGGACATAATTGGTAAACCCAGCCTGGCTTGGTAAATTGACTCGAAAAACCTGTGACGTGAAGCCTAATCCAGAACATGTTTAAAGTTGAACAAAAAAAGAAATTGACCCGGTAAAACATAATTGACTCGGCCAGATGACTTGTGACTCGGTTAACTTGATCAAATTCAATCCAAACTTGGTTGGATCAACTCTAAGAAAATATTTTCTTTTAAAAATAACAATTTAAAATATCAATTCTGGTTAATTCAATTATCTAGTTTTCTGAACTTTTTTTCTAGTTAGTCGCCATACTGATAGTTGATAGTGTGAATATAAATTAGTGAAAAAAATATTAAAAAACAACTATGCCTAATTATAACATCTTTGCTAATGTCTTCAATAAATGAAAATTACTTTCCAAAGAAACTAAAGGGGACTATTTTATCAAGGAAACATTGCTGATGAATTTAAAATATGGGAACACAGCAATTTGGCAAAGAAAAACACAGTATGAATGCAGTGTCGCCATGCATGGAACTTGGCATGCCATTTTCAATTTGTCATTTTAGTCTCCTGTGAAAGAAAAATGTGATTTTTACTACTGGGACAGGCTATATGATCAGGAGCACAACACAAAGCACATAAGAACACCATCCAAAGGGGATGAACTGCGCCTGTATACATATGCATGACAGCAATCAGATCTAGGCTGTGGGATAGACAAATTACCAGTCTTCTAAATTATGATGAAGAATTCATGGTTTCTTGAACTCTAAGAATCGATCATTAGACCAAAACAGCTTACCTGTCTTGAATGAAATGTTAGCATACGAGGCTAAAGTCTCGGCATCACGGTATTCCTTGATGCTTTTTTTCAATGCCTTTCTCCCTAATCTTTCCTCTGACATGCAGCATTTAAACCAACCCATCTGGCCTCCCAGCCAGCATAAAAACCTGAAAGGAATTCTTAGAAAGATAGTCGGCACAGGGAGCTGTTGATATCGATCTCAAAATCCAAGCATAAATGCACAAGAAAATACACTTCTGGTCTTTTCAGGAGACAGGAGATCATGTGTGTTTTTTGGTCTATCATTTATATCAAAGCCCTTCGAGATAGGAAAAGGAAAAAACTTGGTCAAATTTTTACTAATTCTTACGAAAAGACTGGCCATATTTTTTGCATAATAACCTACCTTATTAGCAAAATGGGCGTTTGACATGCTTTTCTTTGACTATACCTCTGTTTGAATGTCAAATTTCCTCCAATGTTAGGAGTGCTAGAAGGGATTGTGAGCTATTTTTTCTCGGAGTTTTGCTATGGCAAACCATCATGATTTTACCTGTTCACTAAAATCCTCTCGAATTTACTGCTTTTTTAAGGCATTGGTGGCCTAAATGGATACACTTATACTGTATACGGATTCTGTACGTTTAACATAATGCAATGCAATGCAATATAATGTGATCAAATGTTTAATACAATAAAAAATGTAATTGAATGAAATGGGATCTTTGATTGTAACTTCTTCTTTTTTTTTTAGAAAAGTTGTTCCATGCTATGTTGTGTGACAGATCAATTTTGTTTTCTTAATATAAAAAAATATTCAGGTTCCGTTTATGTATTTTTAAGAGGTAAATTTTTTTCACTACTTAGATCATAGACTTAACTAAATTCAACATGCTGATTTTATTTAATTATATGAAAAAAAAACAATAATAGTAAATTGATATAATTTTTATAAAAAAGTAATTATGACGATCTACCCATAAAGAATGTTGGTAAAAAAAAAAAACATGAAACTCAATTCTCAAACAACCTAATGTTAAATGATAAAATTAAATAAATAAAAAAAGTGACCGAAAAAAGTGACCTAAGTTAGTGTGCCAAACCCATGAACCAGGTTGTGAGGCTAGGTAACCTCATAGAAAACAAATAAAAAAATAATGCCAAATTCCTAACAATCCAGATGTGGAAGGACGAAATCGAACAAAAAATCAATTAACAAGAAGGACAAAAAAACTCAACAAACTTGGGCAAGTTCGTCAAACCTTGTGAGTTGGATCATGCAAATGAGATAGCCTAATAGAAGGTAAAATAAGAAAAATTTTGAAGCTCAATTCCCAGACCAACCAAATGTTGAAGGACAACAAAAAAAAACTCAATCTTAAAATATAACCTAAAAAAAAGACACGAGTAAACACCCACGACCTAAGTCATGAGACCGAGATGACCCCACAAAAAATAAAAGCGAAGAAAATGATGAGTCCTAATTTTAAAAAACCAAAGTCAAAGGATAACACTGAAAAAGAAAATTAGTGAAAAAAAAAATATCTAAAAAAACCATTGTCAACTCGAGCTAACTTTTTAAGCCTGTGACCCAGGTCATAAGGTTGAAGTCACCTTATAGAAAAAAAAATCATGAAACTTAATTCCCAACCAATCTAATATTGAAGGATGAAATTGAAAAAAAAAATCAAGTTTAAAAAAGTATCCTGAGCAAAAAATAACAACAAAAAAAACGAGGATCAAATTTGACATAAAAACAAAATGACATGATGTTTTTTTAATTCTGTTTGGACCAGTACAAGACTCGAGGAGAGAAGAGAGAGAAAAGTGTGGGGAAGGGAAAAAATTCACTGACACCCAATCATCATTTCTCAACCGACACACACCATCCTATCTGACAAAACTTGATGCACTGTTTCAAACGCAACTATGGATTGTTGTGTTTGGCAACCAGAGAAAGCCACATGTACCACTTTAACATAAAGCTTCCTCCACATGCTGGCACGTGAGATCCACATGCTAGCCAAGTTAACCTGCTCATCCTGGCTCGCTATATTTATTTTAGTTTTAATTTTGGTCCCTTAACACTTAATTATTTTACATTAATATAATTTTATTAGATTTGCCAAATTGAGCATCAATATAGTGCTAGATTTTTCCCTTTATATTACAAGAACCTCATATCTAGGTAGCCAAAAGAGGCTAAATATTTGTTTGTGCTTCAAATATGATCCTCAAAGCTCTAATTTTTTTAAATCAATGAAATTGAATTTTATTTTGCCAAATCAAGCATTAACTGACTGACTAAGTGACAAAATATTCCTCTAACACCGCACAATTCCCATACATAAGCATAAAAAATAAATTATCAAAACCAATCTCAAATCAACACAATGTTAAAGGAACAAATACAAAGAAAAAAATTGAGTAACAAAAAAAAATCAAGGACAAAAAAGAGAAAAGAGGAATCACTGTATGAATCCACAATGATTTCTATCACAAGCTATAGTGTTGTGTTGATATCCTTTAGGTTTTGTTAATGGTGGTCTTTATAAAGTTTCAATTTAGTCCTAATAATTCTTGAAAAATGAAATTTTGACATTGTATTTGTATATTATTTACAAATTAGTCCTTATTTGAAAATTACTTTGGTCCTTGTGTTTTCTAAACAAAACATTTTGGTCCCTGAGATTTTTTACTAATATAGACTTTTTAGCTTGAATCCTACTTTATCTACACCCTAGATATACAAGAGTCTCTTATAACCTATCACATTTTCATTTTATTAATACAAATATAAGGGATATTTGTCTCTCATTAATATTATTATCAAAGATATTAGTCCTTTATTAATGTTTGTGTAAGAGATATTTATCTATCATTAATATTATTAGGTGAAATGACTTTCTAGCCTCTCACTCAAGCAAAATAACAAGGTTCATGAGATATAAGTATCTCCTGAACCATAGAGGTAAATGACTCATAATTTTTTTTTATTTTTAAAATATATACATAACATCATTTTCTTACAAAATATTTATTTCATACCAAAACAAGAACGAACAACTTTATTATTAGGATTTAATTTTTTGTGCCTATTTATTACTTTTTATACAAGAATATTGACTTAAATATTTAAGGGTACTTAAAATCTATTAAAAATTTATTATTTTGTAGGTATTAGGATTTCCACATCAAACCATCACATTTTTTAGCTATGAAAAATGAATCAAATAGAAAAAACACTTGATTAAGCCCATAATCTATCAACCAAAAATCTCTATTCCTAGACATTTTAGATTTTAAAACATCAACACACACATACACACACACACACAATCTTTCCAGGGAGAAAAATAAAATTTTATATAAAACATGTAAACCACCGGTTTTCAATTAACATATAGTAATTAATTGGATGAATTTACAAATTTACCATAAATCTTCCATTCCATATACAGATATTATGATGATGATAGTGTACGTATTTGTCAAGAAAAACTTGCAATTCTATATTTGAAATATTCTTTTTGAGAAAAAAAATACAAATCGGGGAATTAATATGAGAATTTTTTCTATATACTTAAATAATTAAAGTCTTTATTTAGTGTGTTTTATAATGTATTTTTTTTTCTCCCTACGGAAGATGAGAAGTGCTTTCGTTGTTTTTTTTAAAAAACCTATATCTATTTTTAATTATATCCGGTTTTTATTGATAAAACCAACTTTTTTTTTTGTTAATTTATGGAATTACTAATTTAGGTTATTAAAAGAAATCATTTTTTTTATCATTCTTGTATCTTTGGGACAATTAATTGAAAATATCAAATTGTTTGTGACAATGGTTGTAAGCAATTCTAGAAGATTTGCAAGACTCAAAGAAATATTTCAAACAATTGGAAGTATTATCTCTCTACCTGCATCATTCATTAAAATTGAATTATAACATTTTCAACATGCCAACTTTCATTTTTTCACTTCTAATTATCAAAGAACCTCTAAAGAGATACCAACAATTGTTTTAATTATTTGAATTCCTCAAATAATAATAATTTTTCAATATATATATATATATATATATATATATATATATATATATATATATAGAGAGAGAGAGAGAGAGAGGAAGTTCACCTAAAAATTGTTCCATTAAGAAATTCAAGTATGATCAAGACTTATAATTTTAAGATTATGAGATACATCATGTAATAAATGCTGTCAATATATTTACATGTTTATAAGATTAATTATAATAATTCAACTATATTTTATATCAACTTTAATTAAAAATTCATCACACGCACGGGTAGGAAACTAGTTGGTTTAGTATAATTAAACTACATCGATGACCTGCGCTTTGTTACGAGTTAAATAAAAAAAAAATTAATGAAAAAAATCCAAGCATTGCTAGCATTTTTCTAGTAGAAAAAAAATTAAACCTTGTAGGAGTTGATTTGATGTAACCCGATCGACTTGACAAGTTCAAAAATAACCTAGACAATTGGTAAAAATATAGTTTAACTCAAAAACTTCAAAATGATATTTTTTTGAATATTACAACGACAATATATTGGATCAACTCGGGTGAACATGGGTTAATCTGTCAAATTCATGGCTCAGATCATGAGACCATGATAATACATTATAAATCAAATCAACAAATTTTGAAGCCCACTTCCTATCAATTCAATGTTGAAGGATGAAATTGAAAAAATAATAATTAAAAAAGGAAACAAAAAACAACTCGAGTTAACCTTCCAAACCTACGACTCAAGTCATAAGAATAAGACAACCTCATAGAAAGTAAATCAAAATAAATTATGAAATTTAATTCTCAATCAATTCAATATTGAAGGATGAAATTGAAAAAATCAATTAAAAAAAAGACACAATTAAAATGACCAGAGTCAATTCTAGTTAACTTACCAAATCTACAACTTGGGTCTTAAGACCAAGATAATCTCATAAAAAATAAACTAGTAAAACAACCCGAGTCAACCCGAATTAACCTTTCAAATTCAGGATTTAGGTCATGAGATCGAGATAACTCCATAAAAAATAAATCGAAATAAATTATGAAACTCAATTTTCAATCAACCTATTATTGAAGAATGAAAAAAAAAAAAACTCAATCTAAAAAAAAACATAATAAAATGACTTGAGTCTACCTGAGTTAACCTGAAAAACCTGTGACTTAGATCATGAGATCAAGATAACCTCATAAAAGGCAAATTGAAACAAATCATAAACTCCAATTTTTAATCAACTCAATATTGAAGTATGAAATTAAAAATAATACCAATCAAAATAAAGAAAAAACTCGAGTAAATTAAGTTAACTTGTCAAACCCACGACATGAATTATGAGATTGAGATAATTATATAG
>Ga0307515_10004285_pt1 | contig 29620 bp, 18 predicted proteins | sample 17_EM_MG_FD_194513 | JGI IMG/M metagenome (GOLD analysis project Ga0307515, IMG submission 194513) | Populus trichocarpa ectomycorrhiza microbial communities from riparian zone in the Pacific Northwest, United States - 17_EM | ecosystem: Host-associated > Plants > Roots > Unclassified | place... | reverse complement strand
GAGAGGGGCCGGGGGTGAGGCCGATCGGTTAATCAGTAAGAATTAATTTCTTTATTACGTCCACTTTTTTTCCGGAGTCTCTCCCCTCTCTTTTGGAGAGGGGCCGGGGGTGAGGCCGATCGGTTAATCAGTAAGAATTAATTTCTTTATTAAATCCACTTTTTTTCCGGAGTCACTCCCCTCTCTTTTGGAGAGGGGCCGGGGGTGGGTTGATTGGTGATGTGGCGGTATTTACACAAAACATAACACACAACACACAACACAATAAATAAGAACCTTAACACCATTTTATATACCCGCCCATCTTACCCGGCACCATTTTTTCGTTCTAATGGTCTAAACATTACTACCATGCGTAAACTCATTTTGCTTTTTCTTATAAGCAGTTTTTTTGTTGTCCGCTCGCAGGGACAGGAATTCAACCAGGATTATAAACTGGGTTTGGGTATTCGTTTCAGTAATGCTTCCCCCACCCTCAGCAATTCGGTTTCAGTTAAATATTTTTTTACTGAAAAAAGCGCCGTGGATGCATTGATTTCTTTTGGCGGCAGCCGCTTTGGTATTGGCGGCCTGTATGAAATTCATACCCCACTGAATGCAACCGCCGGACTTAAATGGTATTATGGTGCGGGGGGTTATGTGGGTTTCCAGGATCATGATACTTATCTTGGTCCCACCGGCGTAATTGGCCTTGACTATAAATTCCAGAATATTCCGCTAAACCTTTCGCTTGACTGGAAACCTGAATTAGACATCATACCCCGCGTCAATTTCGTTCCCGATGCCTTTGGACTGACCGCCCGTTTTACTATCCAATAAATTCAAAAGTCAAAAGTTAAAAGTCAAAAACAGCTTGGCTATGCTTCAGGCATAAGCTTCTAATCTCTTTGCCTCTTACCCACTCTGAACACTGTTAGCCCTCCGCGAATCAATGGACTTGCGAAAACGCTTTTCTCCTTGTTCTATTTAGATTGTATTAAAATTTTCCCTCCTGTGCAGCAGATAGGCATTAAAAAGCCTCTATATTTTGCAGGCTTTGCTTGTTTTTTGCGGTTTTTTGCGGCTTTTATGTTAATATTGAATTGCAAAAAGAAATTTCTCCTGCATTTTCAATCCCAACCTTTTTGAAACAAAGCCATTTACCGGCTTTACCATTTTTGCTACACCTGTACCACCATTTTGCCACGCACCAAAACTATAATTATGAGAAAACCCTCATTTCTTGCTTTGCTGGTTTCATTACCCGGTTACGCGCTTCGCAGATAACCGTTCGTAATCCTGCGCCTCGCGCGCCCTGCTGTAACTGCACCATTCACGTTTACCAAATGCTATTACTTATGAGAAAAACACTATTTGTCCTGCCACTGGTATTCTTTTTTTCTGCGCCCATGCTGCTGCTGGCACAAAACCGGCAAATTACCGGTACGGTAAGAAATGAAAAACAGGAGCCATTACCCGGCGCAACGGTAAAGGCAAGCGGTGTTTCCGGCGGAACCTCCACCAACAACGATGGCAGCTTTGCACTCACGGTGCCTGCAGCTGCCCGCCAGCTGGAAGTAAGCGCCGTTGGCTACGCGCCGCAAACCGTTAGTATCGCCTCCATTAAAAATGGTTTTGTACTCATCCTGAAAGAATCCGCCAGTAATCTCCAGGAAGTGGTGGTTACCACCGCATTTGGCATTAAGGCAAGGAAAAAGACCCTGGGTTACAGTTCACAGGAAATCAATAACCAGGAACTGAGCCGTGGAAAAGAAAATAGTTTTATCAATGCGCTGCAGGGCAAGGTAAGCGGCGTAACCATTACCCCATCGGGTGGTTCACCCGGCGCTGGTACAGATATTATAATAAGGGGATTGTCTTCTATCAGTCCTACCGCCAACAACCAACCGCTGATTGTAATAGATGGCGTGCCTGTAAATAACAGCACTATTATAGGCAGTGTGCTTCCAAGTTCCGGTACCAATAGCAACCCGGCCGGCAGCCGCGACCAGTTTGCATTTGCCAACCGGGGACTTGACATCAACCCAGACGATATTGAATCCATTTCTATATTAAAAGGCGCTGGTGCCACTGCGTTATACGGTCTGCAGGCAGCCGGCGGAGCTATTATTATTACCACCAAAAGAGGAAGCACCGGACGAATGACCGTCAGCCTCAACAGTTCGGTGGGTGTGGACTTCCTGACCAAATTCCCTGAAATACAAACCAAGTACCGCGAAGGACAACAGGGCCGTCTCTCTTTTAATGCCGATGGTTCTCCGAACAGGTTCCAGACCTTTGGACCACCGGCAACAGCCAGCGACCCGGTATTTTATAATTTCCGCGATGCTTTTGACCACGGCCAGCGATATAACAACTCATTGAGCGTACAGGGTGGAAACGCAAAGACAACCTATTACAGTTCTTTTTCTTCGCTGAACCAGAAAGGCATCGTGCCTGCGTCTAAGTTTGACCGTTATACTTTTAAACTGTCCGGCACCAACCAGCTGACAGATAATTTCAACACATTTGCATCGGCCACCTTTACTTCATCACAAACTGTTGCCGCTTCGCAGGGTGATAAGGGCTTTATGACCTCGCTCTCTTATTATTCGCCCACTTTCGATGTGCGTGATTATATTTTTCCCGATGGCAGCATGAAAGTATTTTCACCGGGCGTTATAGACAATCCTATTTATGTGGCCCATTTTAGTCAGCAGAAAAGCAACCTGGCCCGCATGGTAGGCAATATTGGTTTTGGCTGGACGATTATACCAAAGCTGAAACTGGATTATAAAATCGGGGGTGATTTTTATTCCGATCTCAGAACACGTATTGTACCCGGTCCGCGTTTTCCCGGAGACCCCACCACATTTGATTTGGCCAATGCCACCGGTGGTTTTATTGCAGAAGACCGGATAACCTTCCGCGATGTGAACTCTAATTTATTCCTCAGCTATGCAGACAAAACAGGCGATTTTGATTATTCATTAATGGTAGGCAACAACCTGCAGAACACCTATACCGATATTGTAAGCGCCAGGGGCGAACGTTTTGCGCTGCCGGGTTTTTATGACTTAAGCAATACGGCCAACCTGTACAATACCCGCACCACCATACGCCGCAAATACGCAGGCGTGTTTGGTGATCTGAAACTGGGTTATAAGAATGGTATCTTCCTGGAGTTGACCGGCCGTAACGACTGGAGCTCTACGCTGCCAAAAGCCAACAACTCATTTTTTTATCCGTCCGTAAGCCTGAGTTATGTATTTACCGATTTGCACAACCTGAAAGGATCTGTTTTAAGTTTTGGAAAACTGCGTGCGTCGTATTCACAAGTGGGTAAAGATGCGCCGGCCTATTACAATGGTCCGTATTTCAGCGCGGTCCCCGGCTTTCCGTTTGGAAGTGTTCCGGGCTTTTTACAAACAACCGAATACTCAGATCCGAACCTGAAACCGGAGAAACAAAAATCGCTGGAGCTCGGCACCGACCTCCGTTTCATTAAAGACCGGATCAGCCTGGATTTTTCTTATTATAAAAGCAAAAATGTAGACCAGATCATTCCGGTACCCATTGCCTATACCGGTGGTTTTAGTGTTTACAATACCAATGCGGGCACCATACAGAATGAAGGCGTGGAAGTGGGCATCAACGGAGACATCATCAGAACCTCCAGCCTGCGGTGGAATATAATAGTAAACTGGTCTAAAAATAAAAGCAAGGTACTAGCCATCAAAGAAGGCATCAATGAAATTGTGTTTTACGATGAAGGACGCATATCCAATAAACTTACCGTGGGTGGTTCTGCGGGCGATTTATATGGAACCGCCTACCAGCGCGATGCCGGAGGCAATGTTATCGTAAATGCACAGGGGTTCCCCGATTATACCAGAACATTTGTAAAAGTAGGCAATGCTTTGCCCGACTGGCAGGGAAGCGTTGGAAGCAGTGTTACCTGGAAACAGTTTACATTGGCTTTCTTACTTGAATACAAAAAAGGCGGCGATATATTCGACGTAACCATGCGCAACTCTATCCGCAATGGCGTACTGAAGATTACCGGAACCCGCGATGTAAATGTAATTTTTAATGGCGTGAAAGCGGATGGCAAGGTAAACGATATACCGGCGCTGGTTGACTTTAACTTTTACCGAAACGCCAATTTCTTCAACAATATTGCCGATGTTATACTACAGGATGCCAGCTGGCTGCGCCTCCGTAACGTGAGTATTGCTTATGAATTTCCGCAGAATGTGATGCAAAAGGCCAAATTTGTGAAAGGCGCCAACGTAAATATAACGGCCAGCAATTTTATTCTGTGGACGCCTTTTAAGGGATATGACCCCGGCACCAACGCCTTTGGTGCTGGCTATAACGTGTATGGATATACGGGTAGCAATATACCCAATTACAGCTCGGTGATTTTTACCCTTAATCTTAACTTCTAAAACCACAGCAATGCAAACAAGAACAATAAAATATATGGCTGTTGTTATTGCTGTAATGGCAGTAATGGGTTGTAAAAAATTTGTGGAAAGCGGCGATGTAAACATCAATCCCAATAAGCCGGCAGATGCCACGCTCAATACGCTCCTGCCCGCCGTGGAGAATGCCACCGCCAATGCACATTTTTGGGTAGCTTATACCACTACCCTTTTCAGCCAGCAAATGGCTTCCTATGCAAGCGGCCCAATCAACGATGATCAAAACCGGGATGTGCGCATGGGAATTGCCTACCAGGTTGTTTACCTCAACGGGTTAACCAATGCAAAGATCATTATCTCTAAAGCAACTGCACAGGGCTCGCCATATTACTCTGCTATTGGTAAAATACTTTTTGTGCTGAACATGGCGCTGGCCACCGATACCTGGGGCAATGTGCCTAACTCGGAAGCATTCCAGGCGCCGGCCATTTTATATCCGCATTACGACAAACAGGAAACGCTGTACCCGCTGATGCAGAAAATGCTGGATGAGGCCATTACGGAAGCAGGCGCCACCAATAACCCCGTTACACTGAAACCTGCTACTGATGATCTGATGTATGGTGGCAATATGACTCTGTGGAAACAGGCTGCCTGGCTGCTGAAAGCGCGCCTGGCCATTCATACCACAAAGAAAGGCGCTATGGCAGCTGCCACCGCCGCGCTGGCTGCCGTTGCCAACGGTCTGCCCGCCAATACCGCCTCGTCTGATGCCGATCTGAAATTAATTTACAATGATAAAAACCTGAACCCCTGGCAGATCAATGTATCTAACAGGATACTGACTGGCAACTTTACCATTACCCCTTCCAAAAGATTTGTGGATGCCATTAACGGTACCGCTTATCCCGGTCTTTCAGACCCGCGCATTGGTTTACTCATAGATAAAAAGACCAGTGCCAATTATGTGGGACTGGCCAATGGTTCCAGCACTACCGGCAACACCACAGACCTTACTGTGAATACTTTTTTTGGAAAAACAGGCGCCCAGCTGCTGATGGCCTCTTATGCAGAACAGAAGTTCATAGAATCGGAAGCGCGTTTTATTATCAATGGCGGTACCACCACTTCCGCAGGCAGTACGCAGGCTGCATATGATGCATACCTGGCAGGCATAAACGCAAACATGCTAAAGCTGGGTGTACCGGCGGCGTCTATTACCGCTTATATTACCAATCCGTTGGTGGCCGTTGGCCCCACAGGGCTGACAATGGAACTGATCATGCGTGAAAAACAAATAGCACTGTTCCTGAACAATGAAGCCTGGACAGATATGAGAAGGTATGATTACAACCCCACCCTGTTTAAAGGCCTGGCTGTGCCATTGAACCAAAACCTGGAACTGGCGGGCAGTTTTATCAGAAGATCATTATACCCCATGGATGAACTGAACCGTAACCCCAATGCACAGGCGGAAGTAGTGGGATTGGCAGAAAAAGTATGGTGGGATAAATAAACAGCTATTATTACGCAAATCAAAAAAAGTAATACAATGAAAAATACAATCTTCTTTTTTATACTGGTGCTGGGTGCTCCAACCTGCCTTGTATCCTGCAAAAAATCGACTGATTTCATTGCGGATGAAAGCGCTAAATCCGGTGGCTATTTGCCGGTTTCCACCAATGCACTGATAGATGTAAACAACAATACCACCATTGGTACCACTGCCACCAGTACAAAATATCCGCCGGGTGGCGTTGTAAAAACAGAATTGCAGTTTTTTTCTGTAGACCCCATCAAGGAAATCAGCCTGTATGAAACAATAGGCGGCGGTACAAGGAATAAAGTAGGCTCCAGTATACCCTATGCATCTGCTTATTCATCCGTCAAAAAACTGGATACCCTGCTGGTGCCGTACACCGTGCCTGCAGCAGCCACCAGTGGCGCCACAATTAAACTGGATTATGAAATAATGAATATAAATACAAAAAGTATTGTAAGGACCGCCAGCTTTAAGGTGCTGTAAAAATCGTTCATTGATTATTTGTAAATCTTATCTATCCAAAAAATCCCATTGACTTTTGGTGGCCGTGCTTACCCGGGCCGTCATTTTAAAACTTGTCTTGTTAAAAACAGCGCTTGTTCATTGCATCTACAGCCATCATTTAACCCATTATTATGCTAAAAAAAGAACGACAGGCATTCATATTACACCAGGTAAATCTTCACAACAAAGTTTTGTCTGCCAGCCTAAGCGAGGAAATGAAAGTATCGGAAGACACCGTGAGAAGGGACTTGCAGGAATTGGCCGATGAAGGCCGCATCATAAAAGTACACGGTGGCGCATTGTCGCAGTCATTCAGTTACGGTAATATGCCGGCCGCAAAAATATATGCGCATGAGCTGAAGAAGATCATTGCCCAGAAAGCGGTGAGCCTTATCAAAGACGGCATGTTTGTACTTACCACGGGTGGAACCACCATACTGGAAATTGCACGCATGCTGCCCCCGCAGTTAAAAGCCACGTTTATATCCGGCAGCATTCCGGCTGTGCTGGAGTATACGCACCATCCCAATATTGAAGTAATAATCATTGGCGACAAGGTCTCTAAAAATTCAAAAATCACTGTAGGTGGCGATGCCATTGCCCGGATAAAACAGATCAAGGCAGACCTGTGCCTGATGGGCATTAACTCTATTGACCCCGAACACGGCATTACAGACAACGATTGGGATGTGGTGCAGATAAAAAAAGCCATGATAGAATCCTCCCAGAAAAATGTCTGTCTCACCATTTCCGAAAAACTGAATTCGTTTCAACCCATCCATATTTGCGAACTCAGCAAAATAGACATCCTGATAACGGAATTGCCACCCGGCGATCCTGCCCTTAATGAGTACCGCAACAAAGGGATAAATGTTTTATAACAAACCCTTCAACCTGTGAAATTATTATCCGATTAATTCATTAAAAAGTAAAAAGGTTTTTATGAGAAAACTACCTGGATTTATGCTACTGTTTATCGGGCTGCTGGTATTTTTTTTACCGGCAATCGCCCAGGAAAGACCGGTTACCGGTCTGGTTACCGGCGATGACTCACTGCCACTGCCCGGTGTAACCGTTCTGGTAAAAGGTACCAAAAGGTCTACCCTTACCAATGCCGACGGAAAGTTTACCATTTCTGCTGCAAAGGGCGATATCCTGAAACTAAGTTATGTGGGCTATTCTACTCAGGATATTACAGTGGGTGATAATGAAATCATCAGTATCATGTTAGACCGCGGTAAATCTGGCTCACTCGAAGACGTGGTGATAGTAGGTTATGGTACCCAGCGCAAGGCCAATCTTACCGGCGCAGTAGCCACGGTAGACGTTAACAAAACCTTTGGTAGCAAACCGCTGAATGATCCTTCCAAAGCATTGCAGGGTATTACACCGGGGCTGAACATACAGTTTGGCAATGGTGGCCTTACGGCTGGTGCATCTATAAATATACGCGGTATTGGTTCCATCAACGGTTCCAGCAGGCCGTTGATACTGGTAGACAATGTGGAGACCACCGATCTCTCCATTATTAACCCAAATGATATTGAAAGCATTTCTGTTTTGAAAGATGCGGCTTCTACTTCTATCTACGGTGCAAGAGCCGCCTTTGGTGTTGTACTTATCAAAACAAAATCTGGAAAAAAGAACCAGAAAATGACAGTAAGCTACAACAACTATTTCTCGGCCAATAAAGCTACCTCACTGCCCGATTTTGCCGACCCCGTGGAAGAATTAAAAGGATTGAACGATGCAGGCGTAAGAGCGGGTACATCCTCCCCGGAAACTTTCGGAATGAACCTGGTGAAACTGCGCGATGGTATCATAAACTGGAAACAAAAATATGCAGGCAAGAACGGCAACGAAATGGTAAAAGGCGAAGACTGGGATATTGATGCAACCGACGGCCGTGCCTATTTTTTCAAAGTGTGGGATCCTAAAAAGGAAATGCTGAATAAATATACATTCTCGCAACAACACAACCTTAATATACAGGGTGGTTCAGATAAAATCTCTTATTACCTGTCTGGTGGTTATAGCTGTGATGGTGGTATGTTCAAATTAAACCCGGACCGGGTAAATAAATACAATTTTACAGTGGGTATCAATGCCAGTCCTACCAAATGGCTTGACCTGAACGTGAGAACACTGAACCGCAATTTCAGCTACGACTACCCTTACGGCTACCAGGATTACTGGTATTACTTCTGGCGCTGGGGTTCTTATTTTCCCTATGGAACCTACCAGGGAAATTATTTCAGAACCAATTCCGCGTATATGGCCGGTGCCAGCAAAGCCAATATAACGTCTAACTACCAGCGCATAGACCTGGGGGCAACGGTTAAAATCAATAAAGACATCAACATACGCGCAGACTACACCCTTGCCCGCGACAATTCATTGCGCCATGAAACCAGCGGCCCCATTATGGCATGGGATTACTGGTCTGCAGGTCCGCTTAACCTGGTTGATCTTGCGCCTTCCACCAATGCAAGTACCTATTCGTCCGGCAGAATGCTTATCAATACTTTCAATACTTATGCAACCTACCAGCACAGTTTTGCAGCGGTACACAATGTAAAAATAACAGCTGGTATCAATGCCGAAAAAGATGAGACCATCAATTTTTTTGCTTCGCGCAAAGGCTTGCTCGACCCTACACAGGGAGAACTCGCCCTCACCTATGGCGACGCTTCTATAGGAACCTTAGGTTCAGGAGTATTGGGATGGCCTACCAACGGCCATGGCAAACGCGCTTTCGCCGGGTATTTTGGAAGACTTAACTACGACTATAAAGGCAAATATCTTTTTGAAGTAAACGGACGTTATGATGGTTCTTCCTTTTTCCCGGTACAGGACAGATGGGCATTCTTTCCATCTGCTTCTGCCGGTTACCGCATCAGCGAAGAAACATTTATGGAAACACTCAAACCTGTTTTATCAGATGCAAAGATCCGCGCATCTTACGGAGAGCTTGGCAACCAGGATGTCGGCGGCGCCTTCTTTTTACCTAATATGAGCGGAACTACCGTGAACTGGTTAACTCCTACCGGCACCGCAATTACGCCAACGGTTACACAACCATTGGCAGTGGCCAGTTCATTACAATGGGAAAGGGTTTCTCTGCTCGATTTTGGTGCAGACCTGAAATTATTTAAAAATCATATTGGTGTTACAGTCGACTGGTATGAAAGAAATACCAAGGGAATGATTCAGCCAGGCAGCGTACCAGCCAGCTTTGGCACCACCGGCCCGCGCATCAATGCTGGTAATTTCCGCACACGCGGTTATGAAATCAGTATCGACGCAAATTATGCTGTCAATAAAAACCTCTCTTTGTACGGAACACTGAGTTTCTGGGATTATAAAACAGTATTCACCGAGTGGAACAACCCCAACAATTCCATTTCCAATGCATTTAATTACAAGGGAAAACAATACGGCGAAATATGGGGATTTGAAACGGAAGGCTTTTTTGCTTCAGACGCACAGGCCAATGGTTCGCCTTCACAAAAAACACTGCAAAGCGGCAACTTTATTTTTGGTGCAGGCGATATTAAATATGTGGACCGCAACAAAGATGGTTCCATTAATGGTGGTGCCATGACACTCGCCGATCACGGAGATCTGAAAGTTATCGGTAATACGCAACCGCGTTACCAGTACAATGCAAGGATTGGCGGTACCTGGAAAAATTTTGATTTCGATGTATTTATACAGGGTGTGGGCAAACGCGACTGGTGGGGCGTGGGAAACATTGCCTTGCCCATGTACCAGAGCCTCGATATATTGTACAATAACCAGCTGGATTACTGGACGCCTACCAACACCGATGCAAAATATCCAAGGTTGTATCCAAATAATAATGCAGTGCAGATTGCCGGTTTGAATACAGGCAGCAATAATTTTCTTCCGCAAACAAAATATATCCTGAACCTGGCTTATTGCCGGTTGAAAAATGTAACACTGGGTTATACACTACCCCAGCAATTGCTGAAAAAATACAGTATTCAAAAATTAAGGGTGTTTGTAAGCGGTCAAAACCTTGCAGAGATTTCAAATGTAGGTGTACCCATAGACCCGGAAATTACCGATGCCAGCAGCACTGGCGGGTTTACAGGAAGAAACTGGCCTTTTGTAAGGCAGTATTCTGGTGGCTTACAACTTACATTTTAATTCTTTTTTATCACTGACAAACGAAATATAAAATGAAACGCATTAATAAATACGGTCTCTTGCTTCTGATCATGGTACTGTGTGGCACCGCATGTAAAAAATACGTGGACGTTACCAACCCGGATACACTGTACGATCCCAGCTACTGGAAAAATGAAAACAGCGTGCGCAGCTATGCCTGGGAGTTCTATGGCATGTTTGCCGGTTTTGGCAATGGGACTGCCACCAATGGAGATTTTTATTTTCCATCGTTCACAGACGACCAGGCTGCTGCAACCTTTACGCAGTTTCCGCTTACTACCGCTACTGCCAATAGCGACTGGAGCTTTACTAATGTCCGCAAAGCCAATATCATGCTGGAAAGAATTGACGGCGTGAGTATGCCCGACGAAGCCAAAAACCACTGGAAGGGCATTGCGAAGTTTTTTCGCGCACTGCAATATTTCCGCATGGTACAAACTTTTAGCGGTGTACCATTTTATAACCACTCCCTGGACATCTCCGATTCAACACTGATATACAAACCCAGGGACAGCCGCCAACTGGTAATGGACAGCGTATTCCAGGATATCAATTTTGCTGTTGCCAACCTGCGTATAAAAGATCTGGACAATACAGTAAACAAAGATGTAGCACTAGCGCTCAAATCAAGAATAGGTTTGTACGAAGGTACTTTCCGTAAATACCATACGGAACTCAATTTGCCCGACGCAGATAAATTCTTACTGGCTGCCAAAGATGCTACGCAAACGCTTATTAGTTCCGGCACCTATACACTGGGTGCCAATTACCAGGCTACGTACAATTCCGATAATCTGGCAGGCAACAAAGAAATCCTTCTGTCAAAAAGATATGAAACAGCATTGCTGCAGCATTCGCTCATTGCATATAATTACAGCAGTACCGCTATGAGCGGCGCTACAAAAAATGCAGTGGAATCTTACCTGGCTTCAGATGGCTTACCCATTGGCCTCTCACCTTTATACCAGGGCGATGCAGACATATTTAAAGTAATGTCTAACCGTGATTACCGGTTGAAATTAACCATAGACACCGCCTACCTGTATTATATAGGTCATGTAAAAAACAGCCTTACTTCCAGCACAGGTTACCGGCCAATTAAGTTTTTACCGGCAGATACCAACCGTCTTAAAACCATGCCAACAGCAATCAATACGGGCATTACCGATGCCCCCTTGTTCTGGCTGGCTGAAATTTATCTGAACTATGCAGAAGCAGCAGCAGAACTGGACCAGATGGGCAAATACAGTTTTGTACAGGCTGATCTTGATTTAACCATCAATAAACTTAGAACCAGGGCCAGGGTTACCAAGCTGGATTATGCAGGTGGTATTACTTCTGCGGGTGGCGTTGCATTTGTGGATCCTAAAAAAGACGCAGACCTTTCATCGCTTATCTGGGAGATTCGCCGTGAAAGAAGAACCGAACTCATGATGGACGGTTTCCGATTCCAGGATCTTATGCGTTGGAAAAAAGGAAAGTACATGGACAGCAATGTAAACACAGATTCATATCTGGGTGCCAAGGTTCCTGCAAATGGTTCAGTACGACTCAATGCAGCGGGTTATATTATGCCTTATACGGCTACGCAGCAACGCGCGTTTACAGATCCAAAAAATTATTTATCGGCTATCCCAACCAGCCAAATCCTGTTATATCCATCATCTATCCAGGCTACCATGCAAAACCCGGGCTGGTAAAAGAAGAATTAGTCAGTAGAAAATAAATGCTAACCTGCCGTAGTTTCAAAAAACTACGGCAGGTTATTCATACACAAAGGTTTTATGAAATATAAAACAGCAATGATAGCCGTTATGAATAGAAAATACCTGTGTCTGTACGTTTTTTGCTTTTACCTGTCAGTGGCCGAAGCGCAAAATAAACCACTTGTATTTGTGCACCTCTCCGATACCCATGTGGGCAGCAGTACCGGTGCCGATGATCTCAGGAGAACGGTGAAAGACATCAATGCAAATGATTCACTGCAATTTGTAGTTATTACGGGAGACATTACGGAATTTGGAGCCGATGAAGAAATACAACTGGCCAAACAAATACTGGACAGCCTCAACAAACCGTGGCATATCATTCCGGGTAACCACGATGGCAACTGGTCTGAAAGCGGAGCGAATACATTTAAAAAAGTATTCGGCAATGAAACCTTTATGTTCAATGCCGGTAAATATATTTTCCTGGGTACCAATTGCGGGCCCAATATGCGCATGGGCCCCGGCCAAATACCCAGGGAGAATATTGTATGGCTGGATTCTGTATTGAAAACGATACCCGCCACCACACCACTTATTTTTTTAAACCATTACCCGCAGGATGATGCACTCAACAACTGGTACGAAGCCATTGACCGGCTAAAACAAAAAAACATACAGCTTATCCTTTGCGGTCATGGCCATTCCAATCACCTGCTCAATTTTGAAGGCATTCCGGGTATTATGGGTCGCTCTAACCTGCGTGCCAAAGACAGCGTGGGCGGTTACAATATTGTTACCATCAGCAACGATACGGTTGTATACCGGGTACGGATACCCGCCGTAATTACCAATGCGCCATGGACCAGTGTAGCACTCACAAGGCTCAATTTTAAGGACAGCGCTGCTTATGTCCGCCCCTCTTACGCGGTGAATGATAGTTTTCCGGCGGTAAAAGAAAAATGGAGTTACCACGATAAAAGCGATATCGGTTCCGGCACCGCTTTTAGCGACCCGTATATTTTTACCAGCAATACCAATGGTGAAATGGTAGCCCTCAATAAAAACACCGGCAAACCGGTATGGAAATATAAAACCTCCGGAAAGATCTATTCCATACCAGCCACCAACGGAAAAATGGTGATTGCAGGTTCATCCGACACCTATCTCTATGCCCTTGCTGCAGCATCCGGAAAGTTGTTGTGGAAGCTGCAAACCGGCAAAGCCGTGCTGGCGCATCCGCTGATAGATAAAGACGTGGTATATGCCGGCGGGTCCGACGGGCATTTCAGGGCCATCAACATAAAAAACGGAAGCCTGAAATGGGATTTCAGTGGCGTAATTGGTTTTGTAGCAGACAAACCGCTTATTTACGGCAACAATATTTATTTTGGCTGCTGGAACAATGATTTCTATTGCCTGAACCTGGGCACCGGCAATCTTGTTTGGAAGTGGAACAATGGCAGCGGCAACCGTATGTACTCTCCTGCCGCCTGTTTTCCGGTGGCTGCCTGTAACAGAATTTTTATAGTAGCACCAGACAGGTTTATGACAGCGCTGGACGCAAATACGGGCACGGTGATCTGGAGAAAACAAATGCCCGACTTGCGTGTGCGTGAATCCATGGGCCTCTCGGCCGATAGCAGCGTCGTATTTGTAAAAACCATGGAAGGCAATGTGTATGGCATATCCACTACCGCCAATGACATGCAGCCAGCCTGGAAATCGGAAGTAACCATGAGCTATGAAATATGTCCTACCGCCATTGTTGAAAAGAATAATATCATTTTTGTACCGGGCCAGTATGGTGTAACGGTTGCCCTTAACCGCGCAGACGGAAAGATAGTATGGAAACACAAAACTTCCAATGGACTGGTCACCAATTTATTGCCATTGAATAACAAACAAATTGTGGTAACCACTATGGATGGAGAAGTAACGCTGCTGGAATATTAAATTAGTTATAAGTTTAGAAATGTAAGTTCACTCCCGGTCTCTCAGCCAAAAAACAAATACGCCAGGAAAATTGCGGTAATAATCCCCGCCAGGTCTGCCAGCAGCATGGCGCCAATGGAATAGCGGGTATTTTTTATGCTGACTGATCCAAAGTAAACTGCCACCACATAAAAGGTAGTATCGGAAGCGCCCTGGAAAATACCGGAAAGCCTGCTTGCAAACGAATCGGGGCCGTAGGTTGTCATGGTGCTCACCATCATGCCGCGCGCAGCCCCGCCGCTCAACGGACGTATTAAAGCCGTTGGCAGCCCTTCCACGAAACGGGTATCTGCACCCAGCATGGCAAAAAAACTTTTTATAGCGTTGATCACCACATCAAACGCGCCGCTGGTACGAAGCATACTAACGGCCACCAGTATCCCCACCAGGTAAGGAATGATACGGATGGCGGTATCGAAACCAGATTTAGCGCCTTCAATAAACGCATCGAATACATCAATCTTTTTATATACACCGCCCAGCACAATTAAAAGAAAGACCAGCAATATCAAACCGTTGCTTAAAACAGCGGAAAAAGATTGTATACCTGCTGCGTTTAGCCTAGACACATAAAAGACCAACGCGCCTATCACTACCGATATTCCCAGCACCCACAAAATGATAACGGGTTGCAGCACATTTATTTTTTGTTTAAAAGAAACAATCAGCATGGCTGTTACCGTACCTACAAATGTTACTATCATACAGGGAATAAAAACATCCGTGGGGTTGCTGGCATGTTGCGATGCGCGGATGGCAATAACGCTGATGGGAATGATGTTTAAGCCGGCAGCATGCAGGCAAAGGAACATGATCTGTGCATCCGAAGCCATTTCCTTGTGCGGGTTGATCTCTTGCAGGCTTTCCATGGCGCGCAGTCCAAAAGGTGTTGCCGCATTGTCGAGACCCAGGAGGTTGGCAGAAAAGTTCATGATCATATGGCCCATGGCCGGATGCCCCTGTGGCACACCCGGAAAAAGTCTTAAAAAAAACGGCCCTACTATTCTTGCCAGTAAACGTATGCCGCCGGCTTTTTCGGCAATGCTCATAAAACCGATAAACAATGCCAGTATGCCAATCAGTTGCAGGCATATTTCCACCGCATCCCAGCAGGTTCCGATAATTCCGTTGGTAGCCTGCAGTTTTATAACGGTAATTTTTTCGCCGTCTTTTTTATAAATAAGTTCACCCTGTTTTGCAGGATGGCCGCTGTCCAACGCTTTCAGCAGTGCGGGCTCTGCCAGGTTTGATGGCATTTCTTTGACCTGTACAGAATCACCTTTTTTACCCGTAACCATTGCCGTGAACACCTGTTTTTCGTTGCCGCCAATGAATTTTGCGGTAGCTACCAGGATAGCTATAATGATAAAAGCACTCCAAATCCTGCTTAAAGCCATAGAAATGATATGATTAAGTGCTGAAGTTAATTGATTCGGGTGAATTGACAGCAGCCTGCAAAAACACTATATTTGCGCCTCGAAAAGATGTCTGATGTCTGATGTCTGATGTCTGATGTCTGATGTCTGATGTCTGATGTCTGATGTCTGATGTCTGATGTCTGATGTCTGATGTCTGATGTCTGATGTCTGATGTCCGAGGTATGAGGTTCAAGGTCTGATATCTCGCTGGCGAAAGAACACAACACACAACACACAACACACAAAACACAAAACAATAAAAAGATGGGTTTAAAAGCCGGCATCGTAGGATTGCCAAACGTGGGGAAATCAACCTTATTTAACGCGGTGAGCACCAGCGCAAAGGCGCAGGCGAGTAATTACCGTTTTTGCACCATAGAACCCAATACGGGCCTGGTAAATGTACCGGACGAACGCATTGACAAGCTGGCCGAACTGGTGAAACCAAACCGTACGGTACCAACACAAATTGAAATTGTGGATATTGCGGGCCTGGTACGAGGAGCCAGCAAGGGTGAAGGGTTGGGTAATAAATTCCTGGCCAACATTCGCGAAGTAGATGCGATTGTGCACGTGGTGCGCTGTTTTGAGGATGAAAATATTTTACGCGACGAAGGCGCTATTAACCCCATGAGCGACAAAGAAATTATTGATACCGAACTGCAGTTAAAAGATCTGGAAAGCGTGGATCGTAAATTGTCGAAAGCAGAAAAACTGCTGAAGACAGCAGACGTAAAACAAAAAGCAGAATATGAAGTGCTGAAACGTTGTAAGCAGCACCTGGACCAGGGCCGCAATATCCGCGAACTGAGCCTGGGTAAGGACGAACTTCCTGCCATTGCCGACCTGATGCTGCTGACAGCCAAACCGGTTTTATATGTGGCCAATGTAGACGAAGCGTCTATGCATACCGGTAATAAGTATTCGGATGCACTGAAAGCCGCCGTTACCGGTGAGGATGCACAGGTTATCATCATGAATAATTCTATTGAAGCGCAGATTGCCGAAATGGACAATGCCGACGACCGGCAACTGTTCATGGACGAATACAAAATGACAGAACCCGCGCTTAATAAACTCATCCGTTCCGCATATAAATTGCTGCAGCTTTATACCTATTTTACGGCCGGTGTTCAGGAAGTAAGGGCCTGGACCATCCACGAAGGCTGGAAAGCGCCGCAGGCGGCCAGCGTAATTCATACCGATTTCGAGAAAGGATTTATAAAAGCAGAAGTCATTGGTTACAATGATTTTGTTCAATACGGTTCAGAAAGCGCCGCCCGCGAAGTAGGCAAATTAAGAATTGAAGGCAAAGATTATATTGTAAAAGATGGAGATGTGATGCATTTCCGTTTCAACGTCTAATCTGATTGTGTTGTGTGCTGTGTGTTATGTGTTGTGTAAGAGATTTGATTGTGTTGTGTGTTATGTGTTGTGTGCAGTGTAACGACCAGACCTGCATTGCGACTACAGCTACTTAAAGAATAATAAATCCCCGCCATTGCAGCGGGGATTTATTATTTATAGCGTTTGTAGTTGATTATCATTTTTAATCATGACCATCATGAAAATCTGCGTTTCATCAGCCCGGCCAAAGCTTTTTCCGTCGTTGTTGGTGTTTTCACCAACAACTCGAAGCGAAGGCACGCCGCAATAAAACACCCGGAATTATTCTTCATGTTCCAGCGGAACATTTTGTGGGTAGCAAACATGGTAGTTGTCGTTGCATGCTGTAGGCATGCGTTGTGCTCAGACCCGCAAACGCCAATCCGGTAAAAACGTCCATTTCCAAAAACATTCCTTTAACCAATTTTTTGCACAACCCGTTCCTCCGGAACGAAAAAAAAATACAAATGATATCTACCCACAATGCACCCCGATGGGGTGCCGTTTTCCTGAATCCCGCGGTTGATGGTATCAGACGGGTCGACGGCGCCGCTGCATTTCCAAATTACCACATTCATCACATTTATACATTAGCACATTTTTATTGCGGTAGCAGTACCTGGTTTATCTTATGCAATACCCCATTGGTAGCATTCTGATCGCTGGTGGTAACCGGATTGATAAGCACTACCGAAGCCGTTGCATTGGCGGCTCCTTTCACCGTTGCTGCCGAAACCACGGGCCCGGTAAACGTAGATTGCAGGCCCACACCCGGATGCAATGGGACAGCCGTGTTTAACAGCGTCGGAAAATTAGCAGCTGTTGTTGGAAAATTTACCGTGAAAGCACGGGTACCCAAAATATGATATACCGCTATACCTTTCACCAGTGTGGGTGTTAACGAAGTATACAATAATGGGTTGCTGAATACAGCGGGTGTAGCAGCCAATGCGCCTGCCTGTGCCAATGCAGTGGCAGGAGGTACACCCTGTGCAATCAATCCCTGTGCTATTAAACCGGTAAGCGCGGCGCGCATGGCCGAATCTGTTGGAACAAAAGTGGTGAGGTTAGCTCCGATATTATCCAATGCGCCTTGCAGAGAGCTGGCAGCAGCAACACCACTGTCTGCACGTTGAATGGCTGCTTTAAAATATGTCATATCGGCATCAGTACTGATCCTGCCCCACAAACTTTGTTGAGGCGGAGTAATCAAAGTAGCAGTATGGTGTATGATACCATTGGAAGCAACAGCATCCACCGCTACAAGCGGTACATTGTTTACCCATGTACCGGTAGAACGTTTACTGGGGAAAGTGGTCAGTCGCAATAAAGCACTTAATGCGGGTGCAGGATTTAAAATAGTAGCATACTGCCAGTTGGGAAAACTGGTAGGAAAGCTGCTGGTAGTAATGGCCTGCGGAACAATGTTATAGCTAACAAAGGCCTGAGCGGCAGCCTGCGGCATGTTTGCACTGGTTATAAAAGAAGAATAGAGGGCGTCCGGTGATCCGGTAGGTATACCACCCTGTGTAAGCGCCGTTAAATATGAGCGCATGGCTGTATTATTGGGCACAAACATAGTAAAACGCAGGTTGGCATCAGTAATGGTAGCCGGCGTAGCAGTTAGTATACCCGAGCGGATGAGCAACCGGTTGTATAAACTATCGTCTGCAGTAGCCGCCAGGGTTTGCGCCAATGTGTTGCCAGACGGATTACCCGGATTGGCAATCGGTAAGGCATCCACATTTAACTTATTACAGGAGGTGAACAGCACCAGCAATAAGATCAGGGCCATGCTGCTGTTCTTTATAAAGTTGATAATATTCATAAATACGATTTGATTAAGTTAACTATTAAAATACATTATAGGCAAAAGCCACATAATACAAGCCGCCCACCATTGAATTGCCAATGGCATTTACATAATACTGGTTGAGCAGGTTGTTGGCGCCTATTTTAATGGCCACTTTAGAATTGGGAACTTTATAACTCACTTGTGCATCCAGCGTATGAATGGAAGGAATATCGCCATTGCCAAAATCGCCATCATAAGTGAATGAATCCTGCCAGCGCCAGCTTACATTAAAACCAATTCTTTTACCCGGACCAAACCCGGTATTGGCAAGTGACACATTGGTCCTGTATTTCGGTGTGCTGAAAGAGGCGCGGAAGCCGCCATCGTCTTTCAGATTGTCTGAAGACACGTTACCGCTTATGATAAAGCCTAACGGTAACCGGTAGTCGATAGATAAGCCAAATCCATAAGTGGTTACTTTGGAAGTAGTATTGGCGGGTACAGAGAAGATACGGCCCAGGTTACTGGCAATGGCGCCACTTGCAATGCCCTGTACTACATCATTAATATTGGTATTGGGCTGTATAACCAGTGTGCGGTAAAGAAAATCTTTGTACTGACCATAATATGCATATGCATCAATCAATAAACTTTTTGTTGCCAGCCCCTTGTACCCTATTTCATAAGTAGTTACTGATTCAGCTTTTGAATCGGGGTAGCTGTACGGTGTAAGGCTTGGCGTTGGTGGGTTAGAAGTGCTCAACTCATACGTTGGCTTGCTTTTCAATTTATAATAATCGATGAAATTTTTATTGCCGCCAATCAGCTGCGTATTGGAACCGATGTTTAAGTTGATCCATTGCTGTTGCGTACTTGGAAAACGGTATGCCGTCTGGTAACTGAAACGCAGATTGTTGTTTTCGGCTACCTTTAATACCAGTGTTACCCTGGGTGTAAACTTGCCTTTAAAGTTTTCGTTTTTATCGTACCGGCCGCTTACCTGCAACCTGGCAAAATCTTTGAACAAAGCGCGGGTAGCCTGAATATAAGCACCATATTCGTTGATACCTATTTTACCGGTGCTGTCTGCAAACAATGTTCCTTCGCTGTTCAGCAGGTATTTTTTAAAATTGGCTCCAATAATGATATCGGCCACTTTATTCGTATAGGGGCTGAGGTTAGCCTGGCCTTCCACCATATACAGATTGGTTTTATCCAGGAAAAGTCCGCCCCCTTTGGAAATGGGAATGCTCCTTACCTGGTCGAACAGGGTTTTGAACTGGTCGCTGTTACCCGCCGGCCTGCCTATATCTGCAGTTGCCCGGGCAAGGGTTTGCGCAGCAAAATCTGTTGCTCCGTTCAACCTGGCGCCAATGTATGCCTGTGTATATTGGGAGAACCAGCCGGTGGAACCGCCGCTCGGTTTCCATGCTTCGTTTACCAGGCGCGTGGTTACGGTGGCGTTGTAGCTTTCGCCGGCATCTTCCTGTGTGGTATAAGCGCGCAGCATCCAGTTGGGATTATTGAGTTCTATCTTATACTGGCCAATCTTTAAACTTCTCAGGCTGTATCGCTCACTGCCGGTATAAACCGTATTTCCGGTACCCCAGTGACCAGCCAGTATTGCTTCGGTCTTTGACGATAGTTTATAGTGCAGCGCGCCGGTTAATTTATAATTGAGTGTATTGGGATTCACTGACTCATTTTCATCATAGCCGGTACGGGAAACGTTGATGGGTTTTCCATCATTCAGCCCGTCTAGGAAACCCTTCAGAAAAGGCGCTTGTGCGGCAATGCCCGGAAAAACATTGGACCGGATATCAATGGTGGTCTCATCGCCATATACATTCACACCGTCGTAATTGGGATCAGTTGCACGGTCGCCCGCCATGATCTTTCCGTTTGTACCCGTACGTGAGTAATTTCTTTTATCGTAGCCCAGCCAGTCTTTGGCGGCTACCAGTTCCATTCCTATTTTAAAGGCAAATTTGTCTGACACTTTTTCCGCCCATCTTACTGACCAGTTGTGGTAAGGCGAGAGCGACCGGAAACGGCTGTCTGTATTCATGATACCTTCTTTAACCTGGAATGAAAGTCCCTGGTATTTAAAAGGGTTTTTACTGCTGATAAGAATGGTTCCATTCATACCACCAGGGCCATACAATGCCGAAGATGCACCAGGCAGCAATTCTATATTGTCTACATCCAGTTCGGTTAATCCAACCACACCGCCCACGGAAAAGTTAAGGCCTGGCGCCTGGTTATCCATTCCATCCACCAACTGGTTAAGCCGGGTATTACCGCTGGCAATAAAACCGCGGGTGCTGGGTGTTTTGAAAGTAAGTGAGGATGTAACCACATCCACTCCTTTTAATGTAGACAAAACATCGTAATAAGAAGCGGCAGGCGCATTGCGAATGTTGGCGGCGCTGATTCTCTCAATGGAAACCGGCGACTCCAGGATGCGCTGGGGCACCCTGCTGGCAGAAACGACCACCTCGGTACCCAGTGTGGAAGCAGGTACAAAATCTACCTGCACCGGACCTGCAAGACTGGTAACCGAAATTTCTTTTGTTTCAAATCCGATAGAAGTGATGACGAGTGTGAGCGGAAGTTTTTCTGCGGTGGTTAATTTGAAATCACCTTTTTCATTGGTAAATGTACCCGCAGAAGAACCTTTTACTGTTACTGATACAGCTGGAACTGCATCTTTACTGCTACTGTTTTTTACATTTCCAATGATGGTTATGGTTTGGGCAGAGGCGGTAAAAGATAGCACAGAAGCAATTAGCACCAGGACAAGACAGTGATGGCTTTTTTTCATAATGGCGTTTTTATTGAATCTATTGAGGGGCAAAGTACAATTTGTAATGTTTTTATGCAAAAATTAAATTTTTGCACAAATGCACATACGCTGTTGATATTTTAAACGCTGACCAATACACGTGGCGCGTAATTTCGCTGCATGGCAACATTTAATTTCCCGCACCAGACAAAATTCTACAGCGGCAAGGTCAGAGATGTATACACTATAAACGATCAATTGCTGGTAATGATTGCGTCTGACCGCATCTCAGCATTCGATGTTATTTTGCCACGGCCAATCCCTTTTAAAGGACAAGTGCTGAATCAAATAGCTGCTTACATGCTTGCAGCCACAACGGATATATGCCCAAACTGGTTATCTGCAGTACCCGCTCCGAACGTGTCCATCGGAAAAAAATGTATACCATTTAAGATAGAAATGGTTGTAAGAGGCAATCTTACCGGTCATGCCTGGAGAACCTACCAGAGCGGAAAAAGAATTTTGTGCGGGATACCCATGCCCGATGGCATGAAAGAAAACGAGTTCTTCCCCTCTCCCGTTATTACCCCGTCAACGAAAGCATCGGAAGGACATGATGAAGACATCAGCAAAGAAGATATTATTGCCGCCGGACTTGCCACCGAAGCCGATTGGGCCGTACTGGAACAATATACCCTGCAGTTATTTGAAAAAGGCAAACAGATTGCCGCGGCACAGGGTCTGATACTGGTTGATACCAAGTATGAATTCGGTAAAATAGGTGATACCATTTACCTGATGGACGAAATTCATACACCTGACTCTTCGCGCTATTTTTATGCAGACGGGTTTAAAGAAAGACAGGCGCTTGGTGAAAAACAACAGCAACTCAGTAAAGAGTTTGTAAGAGAATGGCTGATAGCCAATAATTTTATGGGAAAAGAAGGCCAGACAGTCCCTGTCATGACCGATGAATGGATAGATACCATCAGCAAACGTTATATTGAATTATACGAAAAAGTTATTGGCAAAAAATTCATTCCCCAACCTATAGGCGAAAAAGAAACCTACGAATTAATAGTAGCAGCGCTGGACAAACTGCAAAAATAATACTGCTCCGTTCTGTTCTGCAAGTGTTACCACCGTTTCACCGGCAAACCATTTTAGTTCGCCAATACCGCCTTGGCGCCAGCTGTGCACTGTTGTCTCCGTTGGCCTTCATTTTAACCACCATTCCTGCAAAAAAAAACACCCCCTTTGCAGGAGGTGCTCTTTGATGACAGATGGGTACGACAATTGGTGAGTGAACGTTTAGCCTGCGGATATCATTTGTGTTACCCGGGACAATATTTTATTTAATTATTGTTTTACAATTTTTTCGCGGGTAACGGAACCACCGGATTCCAGTTCAAAATAATACATGCCTTTGGCAGTATTACCCAGGCCATCAACGGTAAAGCTGTTCTGGCCTTTTACCAGCTGTACACTCCTGTGAAGTATTACTTGGCCGCCGGCACTTACAATGCGCATGGTACCAATACTGTTTTTATCGGCAGGCGCCTGAACCTGTATAAAAGACACAAATGGGTTTGGTGTAATAGTCAGCTTTGCAGACTGTTTGCTGTTCACTGAAACAGTTACTGAATAATGAACGTTGCCGTTGTTATCAATTGCCTTGATGCGGTAATAAATCTTCGTTGCATTTAATTCATTGATATTATCTGTATGCAGGTAAGTGAAGCTGCCATTGCCTTTGGATACTGCGGTACCAACGGTGCTGAACTGTGTGTTGTTTGTACTTCTTTCAATGATGTACATGTTTACATTCTGCTCTGAAACAGTATTCCATTTCAGTTTTACATCACTGTTTACTGTATTGGCAGAAAGATCCAGTTTATTTACCGCCAGCAAACTATTGTTGCTGAAACCAAAATCAATATTGTAGTTGTTTTCAAAACTGCTGTTGGCAGCGGTTGAACCACCGGGGTTGATGATGTATTCGGCCCTGGTAACATTGTAAGTGGCATCGCTGTCAATTTCATCCGCAGTTGCATGTGCGGCCGTCAGCAACAGACCTGTTAATTTAGATTGCGGGTTAATTTCAACTTTGTATTCAAAACCGGGTAATATTCCGGAGTTTGTATTGCTTACACCTATCCATGAAGCGGGGCGACGGTCGTCGTTTACAAAGCTGCCGTCAAAATAATAGTTGCCATTGGCATCGGTTACCACGCTCCAGGTCTGGTCGTCACCTGTATTATAGGTATTATCGTCGCCGGGGCTTCTCAAAACCACCGTTACGCTGGCAATACCCGGCTCATTAGCATCCTGTCTGCCATTGGCATTTAAATCGTTCCAGACACGGTTGCCGATTTCAACTGATTGTGCGTCCAGCAAAATTTCAAGATCGCCCAGTGCTGCTGCTTTACCCATGTTGGCAGGGTTACCGCTGGCAGAAGCAACCAGGGCCATTCTGCCGGCCATATTGCCTGCATTGCTGCCCATGTTGAAATTCTTGATTAAACCATTGGTAAACGACTGTGTCATGGGGTCAATGGCGGTGGTCATGATTTCATTGTAACCGGGCAATAAAGCAAGACCGCCATTTGTTTTCAGGTAGTGACCGGTATTGGTACTGCCGGCAAATGCTGCGGGTACATTTGTATTGGAAAAATTCTGATTATAATAGTAATACTTACCACCGGGTCCGTAATTGCCGCCCCATGGTGTACCCAGCAAAGCCAGGAATGAACCCAGGCTCAGCGGATTGTTATCTGTTAATCCTTGTGTAGTTGTAGAAACGCCGTTACTTGAAACGGTTGCTGCATTCTCCAGCTTCCATCCGCTACCGGTTCTGCCTGCACGCAGCATTTCGCCGGAAGACAATACCCTGTACGTTTCACCAGGAGCATTACCGGTTTCAAAATAATTGGCATAACCGCCCTGGTCACCGAAACGGTCACGCAATGCAACTACCATTGAACCATCCACATCAAATTCTATACTGCTGAACATGGGCTGTGCATAATAAAGACCTGTGGCATTATTGCCGATCAGCGCACCCAGCAAATCAGAACGCAAAGGCCCGCCAAGAGATATATCACCACTGTTCTGCCATGCGCTCCAATAGTTGTTACGGTATTCATAACGGAAATCTGCATTGGTAAAGCCCCTGCGGTGTGTAATGGGGAAACGCAAGACTTCTACAAATGAGGGAGAAGCTGATTTAATGTCTACTTCATATACTACGCCGCTTAAATTTACCGAGTCGCTGGTATGGCCATTACCACTGATTTCTTTTGTACAAATACCACCTACATACATTTTGCCAGCATGCGATTTCAACGCCATCGGGTGCCATTCTGTACCTGCAATAGTAGGATCCGGAATGTTCCATGAACCTGTAACATCTGCGCTGGTGAAAGAAGATTTAATCGGGTTACCGATATTTATACGGTGCAATTTCTTTTCGTACATATTTACGATGTACAGGTCCCTGCCGTTATCCGCCAGTTCAATACTTCCAATTCCTCTTTTACCTACTTCGGCAAAAACACCAAGGTCTGTATTGGGTGTACTGGCTATATTGGGCAGTGGATTAGTTCTTGGGTCTGTACCTACATTGATACCGAGTGCATTTACATCCAGTAATAAAGTAGGTTCGGTTGGTTCGCCCAACTTGCTAACCTGTGTCTGATAGATTGCGCCAATACCGCCTGGTCCAAAACCAGCATGTCTTTTCAAGTAGGCTGCCATCAGCAGTGTACGTGATTCACGTTGCCATGCGAGGCCGAATACAGAACCGGTATACTGGTTCTTTGCCCTGCGCGTACTGCCGCCGTTGCTGCTTAAATCGTAGGGAAATACGTACAGGTTATCGTTATCACCTGCATTACCGGTACCGGTTGCCAATGCATTACCATTGGTTGCAGCGGTGGTGGCAACATAAGGGTTGCTGTTATCCGACAATAACTTTTTAGTTGCTATGGCATAATCAATATTGCTGGCTGATGCGCCTGCGGTAACAAACTGTATATTACTTCTGTCTGCTGCTGCTCTTTTAGAAGGGTAGTCACCTGCCGTAGCTGTAAATTGAAGTCTTACGGCAGTTCCTGAAGGTGTTTGCGCCGCACTAAAACTATAGAGGCCAGCTGCATTGGTGGTTACCGTAGCAACCAGGCTGTTGGATGCATTGTAAGCTTTTACAGTAACACCATACTCACCTGGCTCCGCCGGGTTAGTAAGGTCATGGGAGCCATTTGAGTTCATATCGCGGAACACCGTTCCGGATATCTGGGCGTTCATTGCCTTGCCGGAAAGCGCACAAACAATAAAGAGTGCAATTCTGTAAGTGTAAAGTTTTAGTTTCATAAGGGTGAGTTTGCTGTTAAATCAGGACAGTATTAATACTGTCTCTAATGCAAAACTACTATCATTAACGAGAGTTACTAACCCTCAGAACCCGTATTAGACGAAGGGGGGAAATTATTCGATAAGTAGATTATAGGATGGTTTTTTAGTGGAAAATACTTACTGCAGAAAAAAAGTGAAAAAAATGTGTCTACTCGTTTTATGACCAATCCTTTATGAAAAATGGCGATAGCGATCATTTTCTATTTTGCGGTATTTGACGGGAGAAAACTAGTAGATTTACGAAAGGTGACTGCGGCATTCTGAAGCAGCGCATATGCGTGTCCGGGGTTGATTATAGGTGATTTTGGGGAGACCGTATTTTCATCATTTTTATTTTTTCCATCATAATAATGGGTCAGATTTTAATGGTAAACACCTACTGTCTAAACCCAGCATCCGGTCCGGTTAAACCAGTAAGAAGTTTGCCTTTATCTGTCATTTGAGTGCTCTTCCCATTATGGTTTCATCTCCAGTAAATGGATTGCCGTACCTGGTGTTATTGCAAACGGAGGAGTCTGACAAAGTGAACAGGAAACTTATCAAATCTCTTTTTTCACCGGCGCTTAATGTAAATCCGCTTATCAATGGGTTTTTGTAGGGGTTGCGGCGGCCATCTCCCTGGTTTAACGGTGAAAGCAAATGGCGGCCACCATTTTCATACACCGATATCACCGCTTCCAGGGTTTCCGCGCTGCCATCGTGCAGGTAAGGGGCGGTAAACGCAAGGTTACGCAAAGTGGGCACCAGGTATTTGCCCATATCTGAAGTTTGTCTTGTCAATTCTACCAGGCCCTGATCGCCTGCAGGGTAATTGCCTGTATTATTCATATTATATAAACCGGTGTTCTGGTACCAGGCTGGTTCGCCATTTTTTTCTGTAAGCAACGGCTTTGAGAAATTGATACCGCCATGACAGCTACTGCATTGCAGCCTGGAAGAGAAGAATAATTTCATACCATTCACCTGCGATGGCGTGAGCGCCATGCTGTCTTTATTATATAGATAGCGGTCGTACGGTGCATCAAAAGAAACAATGGTCTTTACAAAGCTGCTGATACAGCTTTGTATATTCCGGATGGAAAAAGGGTTTTTCTCCATTGGAAATAAAACAGGCAGCTGCGACCTGTAAAAACTATCCTGTTGCAGTCGTGCCAGCATAACAGCTTCATTGCCCGTCCACCCCAGTTCTGCAGGATGGTCATGAAACATGGGGTTGCCGATCTGTTGTTCCGGAAAATGAAGCGTGGAATCTGCTGCAGTCAGGTATTTATTAAAAACGATGTTTATCAGTGGGCGTGCATTGTGCTGCACGTTATCGCCCAGGGCGCCAATAGAACGCCGGTAGCTGTCGGTAAATGAAAAAGCCGGCGCATGGCAACTGGCGCAGGATTTTGACTGGTTAACAGACATGCGCCTGTCGTAAAAAAAATAGCGGCCCAACCCTGCTTTTGCAAACGAGAAAGGGTTATCGCCCGACAAATAAATGCTGTCTTTGATATATGCGGGCAATAAACTGCGGAAATCATCGGCCTCCTGCTTTTTACCGGAAGTATTGCAGGCAAGGGCAGCCGCCAGCAGCAATATGCAGAACATTACAAGGTGCATTGGTTTTCTGATAGCCTGTTTCAATGGTTTACTTTTCTCTGGTACCTGATGGTCTGAATTGAAGCAACAAATTTATACAGAGTTGCCGGTATCGTTTTTCATTTATCTTTATGCGCACTGTAATTTAAAATTAAAAGCAACTGGCATATGAAAATTATTTTCCGTCTTATCATTCTTTTGCAGGTATTTACAGCGAGCGCGCAAAACAATTACCTTCTAATCGGCACCTATACCAGCGGTAAAAGCGAAGGTATTTATGTATATGATTTTAATAGTGGCACCGGTGCAGCCACTTACAAAAGCAAAATAAAAGCTTCCAATCCATCTTTTCTCACGGTTTCGCCGGGCCAGCAATATGTTTATGCTGCGTTTGAAGAAGGCAAGGGTAATGGTAGTGTGGGCGCTTATCGCTTTAATAAAAAAACGGGTGAACTCAGTTTTATCAACCAGCAGCCGTCCGGGGGTGACCATCCCTGTTATGTGGCAGAAGATAAAACCGGTAAATGGGTAACCGTTGCCAATTACAGCGGGGGCAACCTGGCTGTATTGCCAGTAAAAGCCGGTGGCGCACTGGCACCCGCCGCTCAGCTAGTGCAGCATACAGGCAGCAGTGTAAACCAGCAACGCCAGGAGAAAGCGCATGTGCATTGCACATTTTTTTCAAAAGACAATAAGTTCCTGCTTGTGCCGGATCTTGGCATGGATAAACTAATGGTCTATTCTTTTAATGATAAGACCGGAAAATTAAAACCTGCGCCACATCCATTTGTACCTTCACCAGATAATGGCGGCCCCCGCCATATTATTTTATCTCCCAATAGCCAGTTTGCCTATCTCATGGAAGAATTAACCGGCAGTGTTATCGTGTTTAAATACAGCAATGGCAAATTCACGAATGTGCAAACCATCAGTGCTGCGGAACCGGGTTTCAAAGGTTTTATGGGCAGCGCAGACATTCATGTATCTGCCGATGGAAAATTTTTATACTGCAGCAACCGCGGGGATGCCAATACCATCACCATTTTCAAAATCAATGCGGCCGATGGCAAATTATCAGTAGTGGGTTTCCAGTCAACGCTCGGCGTGGGTCCGCGCAATTTCAGCCTCGATCCCTCCGGCAACTACCTGCTGGTAGCCAATCAGAACAGCGACAATATCATCATATTCAGACGTAACAAACTAACTGGGTTGCTCACCGATACAGGCAATAAGATAGAAACCGGCAACCCGGTTTGTCTGAAATGGATAAGCTATTAGACGAATTATTTTGAATTATGAATTTTAAATTTTGAATTTTTGACACTGCTTCGCGCCGGTACTGTTGGTGATAACACCAACAGCGGCGGTGAAAGGAGTTTAAATTTTGAATTTGGCGCACTGCTCCGCTACGACATACAACGTGCAAGACAAATTAAAGCGAAGTAGTTTTTGACTTTTTAATTTTGAATTTTGAATTTATGACACTGCTTCGCGCCAGTACTGTTGGTGATAACACCAACAGCGGCGGTGAAAGGAGCTTAAATTTTGAATTTAGCGCACTGCCCCGCTACTACATACAACGTGCAAGACACATTACAGCGAAGCAATTTTTGACTTTTGACTTTTTAATTTTGACTTTTTAATTTTTGACGCTGCTTCGCGCCGGTACTGTTGGTGATAACACCAACAGCGGCGGTGAAAGGAGTTTAAATTTTGAATTTGGTGCACTGCTCCGCTACGACATACATCGTGCAAGACAAATTACAGCGAAGTAGTTTTTGACTTTTTAATTTTGAATTTTTAATTTTTGACACTGCTTCGCGCCAGTACTGTTGGTGATAACACCAACAGCGGCGGTGAAAGGAGTTTAAATTCTGAATTTAGCGCACTG
>Ga0307515_10004284_pt1 | contig 29621 bp, 23 predicted proteins | sample 17_EM_MG_FD_194513 | JGI IMG/M metagenome (GOLD analysis project Ga0307515, IMG submission 194513) | Populus trichocarpa ectomycorrhiza microbial communities from riparian zone in the Pacific Northwest, United States - 17_EM | ecosystem: Host-associated > Plants > Roots > Unclassified | place... | reverse complement strand
AGTAATTTTGCACATTTGTCTTCTACTGTTGCAAACCTCAAGGCTAATAGCTGCAAACACCAGTACAATCTTAATAAGTTGTATTTGCTTGTACTACTACGTTTACCAAGATAAGAAGATCCTGTATTTGTACTGCATTTAGCAGTGTATTTGGATTGAAAAGGTTTTCATTTTATAGTTTTTTCTTAAATTTTCTTCAACAATTTAATATTTTTTCCATACATTACCAGTTTAAAAAATAATAGTGGATCCGACCATAAGTTAGTAATTTTGCACATTTGTCTTCTACTGTTGCAAACCTCAAGGCTAATAGCTGCAAACACCAGTACAATCTTAATAAGTTGTATTTGCTTGTACTACTACGTTTACCAAGATAAGAAGATCCTGTATTTGTACTGCATTTAGCAGTGTATTTGGATTGAAAAGGTTTTCATTTTATAGTTTTTTCTTAAATTTTCTTCAACAATTTAATATTTTTTCCATACATTACCAGTTTAAAAAATAATAGTGGATCCGACCATAAGTTTTAGAACCCGTTTGTTTAAGCAATCCGCGTAGATAAACAGAAACTTATTGGAGCTCACTGATCATAGTCTTCAGATTCTTTTCTGGGTTGAATGTGTAGAAATCATTCAGCGTATAGGAGCTAGCACACATCTCATTACAGGGCAAGAACAAATGCAATTGATGATAACATATCAAACAGAAAGCCAATACACTATGAAATAGAAAATACAGCCTTTGATGTTTCTTTATTTATTTTTTTATAATAACAGCCTTTAGCCAAAGGTTATTAAACATGGCAGATCTAACTAATATCAAGGTCTATTCAAGCTCCTGCCTCAAATAAGTAGGCCCTGGCAGGAAGGGGTCGGATTCTTCATATGCCACCGGACGGGAATACCCAGCATCGTTCATACGGTTGCTAAGCACATGTAAAATGGCTTTTTTCTTTCCTCCATAGTCATCTCTGTTGTTCTCAACATACTCTATGGCCTCAGCTGCAATCTCATTCACAAAATCAAACCTGTTATCCTCTGATAGTAACAATCTGTGGATATCCATTGTCAATAACTTTCCTTCATCTTTAATCTTTCTAACCTGCTCCTCAAGGAAAGGAACTCGCTCCAATTTATATCGCAATAGATCATCTTCCTTAGTCTGAAACACAACAAGCACTTTTAATCAACATCCACAAGCACAACATTTTAAGCCCAGTTCATGAACAAATAAGGCATTAAGGTTATATGTTATAAATTAAGGTTATATGTTACAAGGCCAATTCTACAGCCCATAAAAATTCCAGCAAGGATGTGCTACCAAAATCCACCCCATACAATTATCCACATGTAGCATATAAATCACAGGCAACTGCTATATCATCTAGCCAGCATACACAAGCAAGTCGTGTGAAAAAGAGGAACCAAGATCATAAACAAATAAGGCAAGATGTTGGATGATAAAATTCTTGACAGCAAATTTCGTAATGTGAATATTGAGATAACTTCATTATTGGGAATCTTGAAATGCTGAAGTTCCATTTCAGTTTTCTTTTAACTTCAAAATAGACACATGATAAGAACTGAGGCCTATAAAGATAATACCGACTTTGTGAATTTCATTCCGATTGCAATTGATATTTCAATGCCATGTAAAGCAGGTTTCTAGATAATAAAACAAATGTCATGAGTTGTAAACAAATAAAAGATGAGACTCCTTCTATCTAAAAGCTGATTCTAAATATCAGTTTACATCAAGTACGTAATTATATGTCAGAAACTTGAAACAAAAACTGTTTTAAAAACAATTTGACTGAATTTTACAGCCAAGAAATCCTAAGCCAATACAAGTAACAAAGTGAAAGCTATAAGAATCAGATTTGCCTAGTAGCTTTATCCAATTCAAAATCTCAACATTGACAAAAATTCTATAGAACTTATCCAGAAAAAATTCTTTTCAGTATGGAAAATCTGGTCTAGTTCTTTACACACTATCATGAGGAGAACAACAAATATATGCATCTACGAAAAAAGGGACCAACCCACATTCTAAACTATAATATTAACAGTAATAAATAGTAGCAATACTTATCCTATGTAAGGGTGGGGAGGTATACCCTAACCTAAAAGTTCAATTTTAGCTTCTCTTCATTTCTTAATACTTATCTTCTGTTATAGGCTACTTGGAACCTTGTGAATTGTTCAATTTACAGGGCTAAATCAATTCTTGTATTTAGAATCCTTTTAAAGGTATTGATATGAATTCTAAATGAAATTCAAATTATAAAAAATATGCAAAAGCAAATCAGAGGATCTCCCCTTAGATTTGCTACACTAATTCCAAATGAAAATTATTATTCCAAAAATACCCCTCCTTTCCTCGCAAAAACACTACAAAGTAACTATCTCATCACCTCCCCTTCTGTTGAGCATAGTTCAGTTTGTTTCTTGGTTTAAATGCAGTGATGCTACTAGTTATGTGGCCATTGTTTAGGTAAAAACTACTATGTCACCAGTAAGCATTCTCTGCTTTTTCAAAGAGTGTTATCAAAAATAAAAAAATCAGATTTGATACATCAAGATTCAAGTTCTTTTGGCAATAAAATTCATAAATTACGTTTTATCTTCATGTGCCTCACTTCAAGCTAAGGAATAGCTACAAAAACAACTGCACTAATAAGGAGGTAAGAAAAAAAAAAACCCATACAAACACACAAGCAGGCATTTCATTATTCTCATCGAGAAAGTTAACCACTTTTCAAGATTTCTTCTCATAAAGAAATTGATTCAGTGTTCACATTTCAAGACTTCCTGATAAGGGTTCAGAATTATTTGAAAAACGTTCAAAAATTTTCAATATATCTCATCATGAAATTGTTTCAGTGTTCACATTCCAAGAAATACCAACAAGGGTCTCATTTAAAAAAGGTAAAAAAGGAAATATTGTTGTAAATACCAATTTCCTCCGGCGCCAGACTCGCCTACCACGGCTACTGTTTTTTTGCAACTTTGAGACTACCTGGAAGAAAAAAAAAAATTAAAACACTAAGCCATAAAATGAAAAAAGAGAAATACGTGACGGGATTAGAAGATTTAAAAACCTGGGATTTCTCTGGAAACGAGCAAAGTGAAGATTTTTGAGGTGAAAGTGAAGAGAAAGCAAAGGATAGAGCAGAGGCGGCCATTTTTTGTTCTGTTTGGCTCTGTTTTGAAGAGATTAGACTCTTCATTTCTTTTATACTTAACCGGTTTAAATGTAAAGAAACCAAACCGATACAGCGATTCACTGAGAACCGGTGAAGTATTAATTTATCATTAATTGTGAGATTAAAAATAATATTGTGATTAATTTTATTACCTTGGAGTTAATTGTAATCTAATCCTTCCAGTTTAACAAAACTAATTAATCGATGATGGTTAGGTTGGTCAATATATTTAATTATTTTTTTATACTGTCTATAGGAGTTAATTATTAGTTTCAATAAACAATAGGAACTAAATTATAATTAATTTTATAATGCTCTATATGCTTGGATTATAGTGCAAGTCTAATTAAAGAAATAATTGGTTTTATCTCATCCAAAAATTTATGGAATAAATAATAAAAAATAAAAACACAAACTAGATTTATAAATTATATCTCTCTAATAAATAATTATTCTATTTATCTTTTCTAAAAACAAATTAACATAAGTAGAAAGTCTATTTTAAATTTTTAATCAAAAGGGTCCCCACAAATGTGGAACCCTAGGAGGTGGATTTTATTAATCATTTTCGTTTTTTTTTTCCACCATTATATACCAAATTGGATAAAAAATTATAAAGAAATTCAGAAGAAACAGTGAAAGTAAATTATACATCCAACAAAAAATCTAACCACTATAACATTAATATTGCATCATTTGATTATATTTCATCCTGAGCACAGATAATCTTTTCTGCATGGAAAATTTCTCATCCTTCCTTCCTGTTTTATCCAAGTAGAATACAATTTTCTTTAGGGTTCTCATAACCTCTTCACTCTCATAGCCAAACTCTTTTTCTTGAATCTTTAGAACTTGTTTTAGAAGATCCAACAACTCAGCTTCTGGCTTCCCTAATCTGGTCTGGATGGAAACCAGACAGTCCAGAGCCTCCCCTGCCATACATATCAAGAAATAACATCAGCATTGCTCAGAATCCACAAACTAACTGGTCAGGTAGCCTAGTTAGATGATTATAAAGGGGAAAGAAGGCTTACCGACAGGAAGAGAATCTTTTCCAAATGCCTTCTCACGAATGTGCAGAACCTCTAGTGTGAGTTGCTCCGCTTCTTCATCCTGATTCAAACGGTAGAGAGTCACTGCGAGGTGCAGCATCGGGAAGGTGATGGATGAATCATCCGGTCTCACACTTTTCATCATAATCTCCAAACTTGTCCTCAACAAGCGCTCAGCCTGGACATAGTTCTTTGATTGAGAGTAGGAGGTTGCAAGATTAATAAGGTGTGTAACTGAGCTTGGATGATCTTTTCCTTTATACTTTTCAGTGATCAACAAGCATTCTTCTAGTAGCTCTCGGCCTTCGTTTCCTCTACAAGAAACCATATAACAACAAAAAGGAAATACGTTATTCACCTTTTTGAGAAATTCAATATAGTTTTTTTTTTTTTTTTGGAACAACGAAAAGACACAAAAATCGCTTGACAAGCTCCAGCAAAGCAAACAAAGCCCTAAAGCTTTTCAGCAATAAAAAACAATGAACAGAAGGCCGCCACCTGCTTCTAATCCCTCCAACTCAATCATACAACATAAAAGTTAGTTTTATCTGGCTTTACCTTCCTACAACGTGAAGCAATTCAGCCAAATCTATCCTCATCCTCTCCATGATACTGTCATCTACAGCCATGTAGTCTGCATCCTTGATGACTTGAAGAGCCTTTCTATATAAATTAATAGCTTCTTCTGCATTCCCTGCAAAACATTGGAATATGAGCAATTAAGTTGATTTAACTGATAAATTTGGAAAAGTGGCAGCAGTAGAGTTTACAAGGTTAATATTGTATTTATCAACAGCAAACTGTTGTAAAGCAGGAGGTTTAAAATCCACCATCATGGATGAATCTTTCAGTGTCTGAGAGGGTTACACGTAGTTACCTGTTGCACACTTCACATGGGCTACCGAACACAAAGCCATGCCAAATCTTCCATCATATTCACCATATGACTCCTTATATATGCTTAAAATTCTGAAGGAACAAAAAAGGAACAGCAAGGAGGTGAATAGTCATAACTTAACTTCGAAGATTAAATAAAGACACCAACAGAAAGTAAAGTAACCTATTAAAAAGACTTTCTGCATCTGTGGCTCTTCCTTCCTTGATCAAAAGATTGCCAAGACCAGATAAAGGCACTACCAAATCTTTGCTTTCAGCTCCTCTGCTAGATTCCAGAATACTTATCACACGTTGGTAGACTTCTATCGCTTTGGTAGCTTTTCCAATCGAGCCCAGAATTTTTGCCATCCCCAACAATGGTGAGACAAGAAAAGCACTGCCTTTCCCTAAAAGAAAGCAATTTCATAGGACAACTGTTAAGTTTTGGGCTTGCCTCATTATTAAAGAGTTGAAGGAAATCTCAAAGGTTAATTGCAGCATTAAGAGCAGGAATAAAGCAATGTATTTTCAATGGATCAAACCATTTGAGACTCCATCAAACTTCATATCATCATTCAATGTTGATCCAGTTTTCATTTTATGATTATTGGTTGACCTCAGAGTCAATAATGTGGAACTGCTCAAAACTACCATGTTATTTGGTTCATGAATATAGCCCAAACACAATTAGCATACCATGGATAAATGGAATAAGAAAAATGCAACAGCATGAATTATAGTTGCACTCATGACTTGGGCAATTCTAATTTTGTCAACAAGAGGACTGCTAGAAAATTTTAGCATGCTGGGGGGCAGGAAATATGGAAAGTTTACTATAGTGTAATAAAAAATTAAGTTGCATCCAGCTTCAACATTGGACTTTACCTTCTGCTAATTGTTGAAGAGTAATTAAACAAAAGATGTTACAATAAGTAGCATATCAAGCGAACTTAGCAAAAAAGAAAACTAAATTAAAAGGCATTTACCATGTATTCTCTCTAGAATAGCAATAACTCTTTGATATACAAGCATGGATTTTTCAAACTTCCCCAAAGCTGAATACATGCTTCCCATATGTATTAGTACTGAATCCAGAAGAGGTTCGTCATCGGTTAGACGCTCAACAACTTCGTCCAACTGGCCATCCATGAAAATAAAGCACAAGAGAAACAAAGAGATATATTAAGCATGTATGTTCATTTGTCAACATAAATGTGGGTTCCCAGACATTGGTTTAATATGTATAAATGTACCAAAAAAACTGTTGAGGATCAAAGAATAAGAAACAAAATGCAACCATGAACAATTTGACAAGGCTCAAGGCCAATGAAAAAGAAGAACAATTTGACATAGAAATTTTACATGTTCCTATGTTTAACATACCCCATGATCACGAGCAGAAACTCATTTTTTTCTCTTAAACTAGAGAGCTAGAATTAACTTAATAACTTATAAGAAGAGAACAAATCTATGTTTTCTATATTTGTTGGTCAACTCAGGTAGCCTGTTCAAAAAATGACAAAATCTCAAAGAAAATTACAAACTGAAGGAAAGAAAAGCCAAGAATTTAAGAACAGAATAGCAGGATCAACAAGCACATCAAAAGTTTAACAAAGGATTTCAAACACATGAATCACATTGAAAACGCAACAGACTAGGAAAAAGAAAGTTACCTTGTTCAGGATAAACCCAACAGACTTTAAGTCTCCAATAGCCATGTATCCCAAGGCTATGATGTCAAGAGTAGCGGCTTCTTCAATGCCGCTAGAACCTGCATTGATCTGCTCTTTGACAAATTCATAATTTGCTTGAAGTAGATCCATGGCATCATTTTTGTTTCCCATCTTGATCATCATTTTGACTTCATCAAACAACTCTTGCAACTGTCTCTCAAAATCTTTCACACCATCTGAGGGTTTACTTGAGCTGTCAGCCACTGTTTTAGACCTGCTGATGCAAATCAAAAATGTCATTTAAGGCCTTTGACTATTTTAAAAATTCTAGTCTCCAACTTTGTCCGAGACCAACTACAAAATATTGTTCAAACAAGTTACCAAACTTTTAAAAAGGTCTGGAAAATATTAAAGGCATCATTTTAAAAGAAAGTATATTAAATGTATTTGAGTGAGTTTCGACCTCCCGAAGTCATTAGAAGTTGAGAAACCAGAGGAAATTTGATTTTCTTGACATTCCACTTCTGCATTTAATGAGCCAGCTGAAGCAAAAGTTTTCAACATCCAGTGTCGAGCAACTGTTGTAGTGGGTATCATGTATAGTTCGATGCTGCATTTCTGCTTCTGGAGACAAATTGAGAAGCAAGTGATGCCTCTCTGCAAAGACCTTGAATTCAAGTCTACAAACGCTTGAGTTATCCTGGAATAGTCAGATAAGAATATCAAACCATTCATCCATGAAACAGCATCATGAGATTACAGGATGTTAAAATTTTATGTCTTACAACAACAAATCTTACATGAATAGGTAGATGTGTAGAAACAAATATACACATATCCTAATGGAATTAAGGCAGGAAGTGAGGTTCCATTCAGATATGCTTCAATCAAGAACCGTTTTAAGTACAAAAATACCAAGTCAACTTGAACATTATCAAGGAAGACAGAAGCAACATTTCTTATCCTTCATCGAGCTTATTTGTGACAAATGGTACAAGGAAATAAATAGAAGTTTGAGAAGTACACTAAGAAAGCTCAGAATCGTATCACAAATCACTTCCTATTCCAACTTTAAATTAGCTTTTCTGCAATAATTTAATTGAGCTGACATTGCATTTTGATGGTGCTGACATGAATGAATGTCCTGCTTGGATGAACCACTTCGCAACAAATCATTCCCTACCATACCCATCTCAAAATGGTTGTGTGATACCCTAACTTAAACATGACAGCTCTTCATCTTACAACCAAATTGTCACAGTTTTATATGCAAAAACGCATTCAAGGACAAGCCTAACTTTAATCTCTATTGCAAGCGAAAAAGCATACTAATCCAGGCCTGCTTTCCCACAAAATATTGAAGCAACTACACACAAACTTCAAAGTTGAGCTATATGGTCTCCAGAAATAAGTTTTTTTGCCACAAATTCAAAGAGTAGCAACAACAATCACTCTCTGAAACACCAACTTGAATTGGGCAATTTCTACTTTGCAATTCCAAGATACCTTTATTCATTGAGCTATCATTACCCAGCTCAAAAAACTCACCTACTTCAACCATAGTTGAAAAGGGGTATTTTCTTTTTCAGTCCCATGCTAGACAAACCAATTAATCTCAGCCAAATATGAGTGTCATTAGCTAATTATATATATGTAGCAGACGCCAAGTACATAAAAAAGAGTGTCAGCAAAACTGAATTATATATAACAAGAGAGAGAAAGAGTACCGTTGGTTGGTTAAAGGAGGGTGATGGAGGAGGGAAACTGCCATTTTCGAGGAGCTGTGGAGAAGACAGAGTGACCTGATTTTCACTGCTTTGGTTTCAAATGATACATTAGAGATAATCTGTTTAAGGTTGTCTTCGGCTTTGATAAGGTATTAGAGCCCTGGTTAATAATATTGTAGCTGTTGTTTTTTATATTTTATTTAAAAATATATTAAGATAATTTTTTTATTTTTTTAAATTTATTTTTCATATTAATATATTAAAATAATTTTAAAATATAAAAAAAATTAAAAACCATTTTTAAAACACAAAAATAAAATAGCTTTTAAAAATAAAATCAACACATTATTATTTTAAAACCAGGACACTAATCATTCATATGAATCTAATCGATTTAAAATCTAATTTAATTTAAATTAAAAAAATATATAATGACTCGTTTTTTTTATTTTATAAGGGTTAACTTTTTTAATTTTTAATTTTAAAAAACTATATATTTTATGGAGTATATTATCAATTAGTCCCTAGATTTGGAATTAGTTCATTTTCTGAATTACTTGAGGTGGATTTTCTTATATCATAAAATGGGAATGGGAAATTCAAGGAAATATTTTTTAATTATTCTTGTAAATTTAGAAATTTAGCTACCCATTAAAGGCTGTTTGTTTGAGTTTGCAAGATCTCTTTAGAAATGTGCTTTGGAAGCTCATATTTTTATCCATTACTATCAGATAACAGCTAGCAAAATAATGATTTTTATTTTTTTATTAATTTTCATTGTTTTCCCCGAATCCCAATATTTCTTATAATATCTCAAAATAACCAATTAAAAACCTTAAAAAAAACATTCAAAGGTACCAAAATGCTGATAAATTTTAAAATAAAAGGGTATAAATCAAACACTATTGCATTTATAGGGGCCAAAATGAAGTTTACCCTAATAAAAACACGAGAGCAGGCAACGAACGTGTAAAACAAGCCAAGACAAACCGCCCTATCGTGTACGGTACCGTTTCATGATCAAAATCTTTGTATTTATACATAATATATATATATATATATATATAGAGAGAGAGAGAGAGAGAGAGAAGACGAGGAGAAGAGAAAACGAACCATAATAAAATTAATTCAAAAGGTGATCTTTTTCGCCAAAAAATCGATTTGAATTCTTAATATAAACACACAACCTTGAAAGATTGTTGGGTTTGAGGGAAAGTTTTGTTAGGTTTAGTGGGCTGGATTCGGGTTTCTTGTTTTTACTTCTCTTTTGGTGAAGATTTGAGTGTAAGTGATGAAAGTCTTTGTTGAGCTTCTGTTTTTGCATTATTCCTCCTCTTTTGAATTGATAAATATTGGGTTTGAGTTATTTTTTGTTTTGGTTGGTAAAATTGGGGCTGATTTTGTATTGCCGACTCAGTGCTCGATAAAATACCGCTATGAAACTTGAAATTTTTTAATTTGTGGTTTATATGAGTTACCATGGTTTGAATTCTTTAAAATTGAAGTGTAATTTAACGTCCCGTTGTCAATTTATCACCAAAATTTTGCTAGGATTAGTAGTTTCTGCTCAAGTAGCTTAGGTAATAAACCAGTTTTGGAAAGCTTTGATACGTTACTTTAGGAACCAGTGCAAGTTTCACTTTCTTTTGCTGTTTTCCTTTAGAACTAGATAGAAGAATGAAACTACTTGCTGGGTAGGCTTTGATCAATTGTTGAACTTTGTTATATGTGGACGTTTGTATGGTATAGTTTCAGTAATGAAGTTCAAAGTTTTAGCTCTTTTCTTATTTTTGTGAAATTCTGCTAAATATATTAACTTCAACGCTATTAACTATTTCAGAGGTGATTGAAACGGAATCTGTTAATCTTGTCTGCATATGAAATATTGGCAATATTAGTTGGTTTTTACATGCTTAGAATTTTTCCAGTTGTATTTTGTTGGAAGTGAATTGAAGATAATTTTGCAGTGAGACCAACTTCATATTTTTTGTATGTGAAGCATCAATGGCGAAAGATCAATCAACTGTTGTTAAGGATACTATTTACAAATTACAACTTTCTCTTCTCGACGGCATCCAAAATGAGGATCAGTTATTGGCAGCTGGATCTATAATGTCGCACAGTGATTATGAAGATGTTGTTACTGAACGAACGATAGCGAACCTCTGTGGTTACCCTCTCTGTGGCAATTCTTTGCCATCTGATCGCCCTCAAAAGGGCCGTTATCGCATTTCTTTGAAGGAGCATAAAGTTTATGATCTACATGAGACGTACATGTATTGCTCTTCTAGTTGTGTTATTAATAGTCGAACTTTTTCTGGGAGCTTGCAAGAAGAGAGATGCTTGGTTTTGAATCCAGCAAAACTTAATGAGGTTTTGATGTTGTTTGATAATTTTAGTTTGGGTTCTGAGGGTAGTCTGGGGAAGAATGGGGATTTGGGTTTTTCAAATTTGAAGATCGAGGAGAAAACAGAAAAAGTTGAGGGAGAGGTTTCTTTTGAACAATGGATTGGTCCTTCAAATGCAATTGAAGGGTATGTTCCACAACGGGATCGTAATTCAAAGTCCTTACCATTGAAAAATCACAAAGAAGGTATTAGTACTAAATCTTTGGTTGTATTTATGCTTTTCTTTGGGTTAATCCTTCAGGTGTTGTAGTACTTAACTCGTATTATGAACAACTGTTCAACAAATGGAACTGTTTGTCAAAGAATCAAACTTGCACTTCAGTTGCTGAGATGTTGGGTTTGAAGTTTTCTTATTCTTATCGGTTTCATAAGAAGTAAAGTCTCATCCCACTAAGCTGGCTAACTTTGAAAGGCTTAATTTGGTAGATTTTTTTAATTACTTTCCTTTACTTTTCAATTTTTGATGGGCCCTAAATGTGAAACCTTTAAGAACTGAAGTTTTTATTTTCTTCCTTTTTACTACCATTTGTAGTTTCTTTCCAAATTTACATAGTGCTTGACTTGTTCTTTTGATACTGCTCTCAGTTATTGACGTAAGATCTTTTCTCCCTTTCTTTTGGATTCAAAAAGTTTTTTGCTGATACCATTTTGTTACTTTTACTGAAGGGTGATTATTTATGCATTGCAGGGCTAGAAGAAGATTTTATCATCGATGACATGGATTTCACAAGCTCCATTATCACTCAAGATGAATATAGCATTTCAAAAACTCCCTCAGGCTTGACAGACACCAACACTGATAAAAAAACTCAGAAACCAAAAGCAAAAGGATCTCATAAAGGCTCTAAGGGTCAGTCTTCTGCTCATGGAATATATTCAATCTTATAGTTATATTTAATTCATATTGTTGACAAGCATGCAATGAATGAAACTTTTATTTAAGTTGCAGAGATGTTGTGTTAGAACTTTGATGTTCAGTTAGAACTTCTCTTATGCATCACTTTTTCATGAATGAAAAATCAAATTCCAATAAGCTGGCTAGCTTTAAAAGGCTAATTGGGTAGAGCTTTCTGTCAATTTTACTTGGGCCCTGAAATGTGAAATCTCTAAGAATTGAAGCTTCTATTTCCTTCCTTTAACACCATTTTGAAGCTTTTTTCCAAATTTACATTATTCATGACATTCTTATTCGCGCACAACTACCATCTGTTCTTTATTATATTGTTTTATCTTCATTTCCTTTCAATATTATTTTGTCAAACAAATCTCCGAGTGAACTGTATTTATGCGTTACAGGATCAAAAGCTAAAGGTACTAAACAAAGTAGTAAACAAGAATCTTTCATCAATGACATGAACTTCACAAGCACCATCATTATCACTCAAGATGAGTATAGCATTTCAAAAAGTCCCTCAGGTTTGGCAGGCACTACTTCCAAAACAAAAATACAGAAACAGAAAGAAAAGGTATCTCAGAAAAGCTCTGAGAATCAATCTTCTGCTACTAGAAAGGTTGGTTCTAGTAAGACATCAAGGAAGGTGAAAGAAGATAGAAGTAAAGTAGCCATAAAAGATGAGCTTAGCAGTCAAGATCTGTCTTCACCTTTTGATTCCTGTCAAACCAGTTCCATTACAATTACTGCTGAAGCTAAAGAAAAATCTGTGTCTGAAAAAGCAGCTAAACCGGTTGAATCATCACTCAAGCCCTCTCTTAAAACTTCTGGTGCGAAGCAATTAACTCGCTCTGTTACTTGGGCTGATGAGAAAGTTGGTAGTTCTGGAAGTAGAGATCTTTGCGAGGTTAGGGGAATGGAAGATACAAAAGCAGGTCCTGAGATTGTAGACAATATAGACAAGAGAGATGATGGTTATGTATCAAAATTCGAATCAGCTGAAGCATGTGCTAAAGCTTTGAGCCAGGCTGCTGAAGCTGTTGCATCTGGAGATGCTGATGCCAGTAATGCTCGTATGTCATCTTACACATAAGTTTGATGAAATTAATTTTTTGGTGGACAAAATAAGATTTTTCTGAGTTTGTGTTGTCTTGCAATTATGTTCAGTGTCTGAAGCTGGACTCGTCATATTACCTCAACCGCATGATTTGGATCAAGGGGATCCCATGGAGGATGTTGATGTGCTTGACGAAGAATCCTCAACTATTAAGTGGCCAGGAAAGCCTGGGATTCCACAATCTGAATGCTTTGATCCCGAGAACTCATGGTATGATGCTCCTCCTGAAGGTTTCAGTTTGGAGGTAAACTCTTGATACTTGTTTTTTAAGCTCACAAGCGTCTGCAATTTTAGATTTACACTTCCTATGCTCTGATGTCTTTCCAGTTATCCTCTTTCGCGACAATATGGATGGCTCTGTTTGCATGGGTCACATCATCCTCTTTGGCATATGTATACGGCAAAGATGAAAGTTCCCATGAGGAATACTTGATGGTTAATGGGAGGGAGTATCCTCGGAAGATTGTCTTGGGAGATGGTCGCTCCTTTGAAATCCAGCAAACTATTGAGGGTTGTCTTGGTCGGGCTTTCCCTGTTGTTGTTGCTGATCTCAGGCTACCAATACCTATATCTACATTGGAGCAAGGAGCGGTATTTATTCTTAAACTATTATTTTATAGCAATAATGGGTATAATCTATTGTGAGAGTAGCATGGCTACAGGATATGGATTTTGGCCTCCTAGATATTATAAATGTTGCAATATATTCTTTAAAGCATTTGGAGGTTTATATTTCATTTGTTTTGCAATGATAAGAGGGGTAACCCCTGCACTAGGGTCAAAAATAAACGTTAGATAGAGCAATATTATTTGAGCACACTGTTTGAATGATTGAACAAAGTTCCATACTCCTAATTGTGGATATAAGTATGCTTTGGTTAGGTCTGTCATTGACCTGTTAATATTCCACGTTTCACTTGATAAAATACAGCATGTCCTCAATTATGGGAAACACAGTTTATTTTCATTTCTTGCTTTCCATTCAGAAAGGACATCATAAGAATTTGACCTTAACTCAAGAGGATTTGTTCTGTGCATCATGGAGTTGAAATAAATGAACAAATATATTAATTTGTCGCCTGCAAACTTGGGAGGAGAAGTATTGTTTGTGATTGGCCTGACTGCTTGAAACCCCTATACAGGCAAACTTGTTGGGTACAATGTCCTTTGTTGATGCAGTTCCAGCATTCAGAATGAAACAGTGGCAAGTCATAGCGCTTCTCTTCATTGAAGCTCTCTCTGTATGCAGGATCCCAGCACTCATTTCATACATGGATAATAGGAGAATGGTGATTCAGAAGGTGAATACTCTTGATATTTAAATCTGGTTTAATTCTCTTGTTAATTTTACTTTAAGGCTGAGATGTTGAAGCGAAGTTCTAAAACAAGAGGGTTTTCTTTTAAAAAAAAAAGAATTCTTTGCACATGTGATTAGAAACTAAAATAATTGTTGCAGAATTAAAGCGGGAAGTTATATATGAATCATACATTTTGATTAGACATCAGCTTCGACAAAATTCAGTGTTTATATTGGAAGCTTTTTTGGGTCTGTATTTAATATAAAGAATAGAAGACTGAAGTGACTCTTTATATCAAATTGAAATATTAGTACTCGTTGTATAAGAAATTTAGCCAGGCAGCGTAGTTGCAGAATCAGACTGGGATTTTTAGTCTTGCTTGAATTTACATTTCAGAATCCTTGAGCATTAAATCCCTTGTACAGAAGAAATCCTTTGATGGTATATTTCACTGGATTTGTTGTTGGCTAAATATATAGGTGGTAGATGGTGTCCGCATGAGTGCAGAAGAGTATGAGGTCATGAAGGATCTCATGATACCTCTTGGCCGAGCACCTCAGTTTTCGCCTCAGAGTGGAGCATAGTGTGGTTTGAGAATATTTTACTGTGGGCATCTGAGACATTTTAAATTCTGATTCTCTGTAAGATTCGGACATCGAAGACATCCTTAAATTAGGAGCTTAATTTTGTTTACTAGTGAAGTGTAATGTTGATTGTGTATCAACCTTTTGTAAATATACTCTCAGACTCGATCACAACTTTTACACTTGACAAGGAGGAAAATAAAATATGGCCACTCAATCTTTTTTGGGACAAGTTCTGAATCACCATTAATTATCCAAGTATTAATTATACTTCATAGTTTCGGTTATCCATTAATTATCCAAGTATTAATTATTATTTAATATATATATTAAAGAAAAATAACCATAAAACACAAAAAAAATAATATTATTTAATAAAAAAAATGATGAAAAATCAAGCTAGAGTAGGAACACGGTACCCTCTTGGAAGATATCTGAATATAATATATTCATGCTGCTCGTTATGGTATAGAAGAAAACAAATCAAACACATAATATGGAGACTAAAGGATACAAAAACATGAGCTCACCTGATATTACTAGCTAAGAATTATATAATTATAATTCCTTCTTGCATTTCTTAAATAAATTATTTTATTGCTAGCAGCCTGAATAAGCTCTCAAGTCTCCAAATACTTTAGAATGCTCAGAATTGATTGAGTTGAGTAACAGAAAACTCTCACAAATTAAAAAAGGAAAAGAAGATCCATATATAAAATGATCTGTCTAATTAATTTGTGGAGTCCCTATCTTGACTTCTGGTAGGGTAGACTGAAACCATGCTCTCCACATAACTATGAGCACTTCCAAACCTTTTGGCTTCATCTACCACAACCACAACCTTTTGGCTTCATCTACCACAACCACTTTCGATTGCTTATTCGAGAGATTAAACAAGCTCAAGCCATCCCTCTTGTAGTTCTCCGAGATTATACTTTCTTCATCAACCCAGAACCCTAAAGGCAGCAAGCCAACATCAGAAATGGGAACGGAATTCTGACTACATGTCAATACCTTTGTCCAAGACTGCTCGTTGTTCATTAACCATATATCAATCTTGAAAGATAAACTAGGATATGGGATCCAGTAATTATATTCGAATTCGAATACGCAAATTGCAGGCAATTCTTTGTACTCCATCAACTTCACTTTCTTAACGAGATATTCAGGAGAGGAATGATAAGGTATAGGTGCAGTTTTCACCTTGGAGAAGGTGTCATCGCCCATGTCAAACCTTATAATAAATGGTGTTTCTCGAGCAGCTGTTGCCATGTGATACCAAACTCCTTTAACAACCACCGGTTTTGCAATACCGTAATCATATGAAGGAAGAGTGTCCTCCACCTTTCTCCAAGAACCTGTGCTCAATGCAAGAACCTTAGCTTCCTGCTGGCCATTCTTTCTGTAAGCAACTTGGAGCAGTTTGTAGTCGTTTATACCGTGATGGAAACCAAACCCTTGAGCTTGACTGTAACAAATCCTGTTAGGAGGTAACTCTCGGTATTGCCTTGTTGCTGGATTCCATAATATATGAGCGTTAAGATCATTAGATATCTTTGAACGGATACTTAAACAAACTAAACCATTGCTAGAACCCACAATTTCTGCTGCATATTTACCCGCTTCCAGTGCGAATGGCATGCTGCGATCATCAACTCTATTTATTCCTCCGGGAAGCACTGATATGCTATATAATTCTCGCCGCTGTGTGAGCATAACAAAGAGTTTTGGTTTTGAGGGATGTTGATAATGGCTGTCAATAAAGTTGGAGCTTGTAATGACATCATACCAAAGTTTAGAAACAGTCTTGAATCGAAGCAAAGATTGCACTGGTAATCTTAACAGAATCTCTCTAATTATATCTTCAGGCCAAAAGTAGTTGTTCCCCATTTGAATATAAGATGATCTTCCTTAGAAAACTGATCAGAGAAAAAGAGAGTACTGAACGAAGAGAAGGGACAGGGTCGGTGAGGGGAACGTAATCAGAGGGTATTTTTAATGGGAGTTTATTCTTAGGGTTAGGGTTTAGGAGAACAAGAAGAAGAAGAAGAAACAATATATACGAACATGTCTAGTGTTTTTTTTTTACTTGGTTTCAATTTAAATTTAAATTTCTCATCAGTTCAACTCATTAAAGGAATCATACTTGCATTTTGTTACGTTTCTACATATGCAGGGCTGGAATATCATAACCTAGTCCGTCTCCTTGCTCATGATCGTCAGCTGTAATCTAGTCCGTCGACTTTTGATATAGCTAGTGAATAAATTAAGTTTACAAAATCAAATAATTGAATTATAGAAAAATAAATAGATGCAAGCATCATCAAGTACAAGGATAAAATAAAATAAAACAAAAAATTGATGACAAGAAAAAAAAAATGGTAGAATAAACAATGTCATCCGATCTCTAGGGTTTCATCAACACATCATCTTTCTAACTGAAAAACAAGAAATCAATGTGTGAAATTATTTAAGATTTTTTTATGATAATCCAGCAATATTATTGATGAAAGCTAGCCATAAAGAAAAACAAGAGAAATTATTAAAGAATTAAAATTGCTTTTAGAACTTTACTTAACAAATTAACCTTTTATTATGATATTAAAAATTCACTGCATATATTCATGAAGCAAATTTAAAGTTTACAATTTATTACATTAAAAGCAATTAAAAAAGAAATAATTTGTCAATTGCTACTTCTTGATTATACAAATTTTAAGATAAATAAACTAAAATTGATGTCTAAAATTATTATATACTTGAGGGTTGGAGAGTTTTGATTGAACATCCATGAGACTGAGACAATGTAATTTAAACTCGAGGATGAGTTTTCTCCAACCCGGAAAGATTGATACATAAGATTTTTTTCTAAACACTTTTTTTTATATTAACAAGCATAAAAAATTATAAACTTTAATTTTGCAGCCACCACAATAATCAAAATTGAAGGAAAGCCAGGCAATGTATCATTCACCCTTTAATAAACAACAGAGAAAAACCCTTCAGCTTAGCCAAGCGGACTTGGACTAAAAGGTCATTTGGGCTTTTTTTTAAGATTAGGGATGCTAAGCCACCCAAGCCAGACTCGTGGGCCTAAGCTTTTTTTTATCCTTTTATTTTTATTTTTATTTTATTTTTATTTTTTTTGTTATTTCATCCTTTATTGGCTTTTTTTTTTAATTTTCATAGATTTTTAACAAATTTATTTGATTTTTTTTATACAATATGATTCTATGTAAACCCACTTAATTTTTTTTCTCCTTTAATTTTATTCAATCGCTTTTCTAAGCGTATTTTGTTTTTTTTTTAATTTTATTAAATAAAACATGTGTTCCAAGAAATAGTATTATTGAATACAATCAAGTTTATAAAACCATGCTTCAAGATCAAATATCTATAGCCACTTCTATCTTTTAACTTTTTAATTTAGTCTTTGGTTAAAATCACCTATATTTTACTTGATTCTCACATAAAATTTAATTATTATTTTTTTAAAAATGTACAACTTTGTATAATATTTTTTTTCTTTGATTTTATTATATCACTTTCTGCATATGTTTATGTTATTATTTGATTAAATAAAAAGATTTATTGTTTATGTTATTGTTTGATTAAATAAAAAGATTTATTTTAAGAAACAAAGTTATTAAATACAATTAGATACACGACACATATTACAAAATCAAATATCTTATTTTATATTTATCTCTTGATTTATTATTATTTTGCATAAATAATTCTTGATTTATTTATTTAGTTTTACTATAAACTTTTCTATTTTTGACTTGGAATATTTTTTATGGCCAAAAACATGTATATTTATTTATTTATTTTGCTGAAAAATAAAATTATTCAACCTAAACTATATCATAGAGCATGGCTCAAATAGCTAGAGGCTATTTAAAATTGCATTTGAAAAAGGTATTTTTTAAAATTCTGAATATTTTTTTTATTTTTTTTATTTTATATGCTTATGTCAATTTATTTATTTTATTATTATTTGTTTTTTGGTAAAAGTTGTTATCAAGGGAGCTTACACAGTAGCTGCTTACCTTCAGACGAAACTGAAAATGAAACAGGGTCCGGGAAATACAAAGAAAATAAGTTGTTTTCAAGCTCCCAGGTAAACAAAGACGATAAGTTGTTTTCCTTACGCACACGCATCAAATGAAATTAATTTTGTACTCAGATGAATCTTAAGAACACACCTGCATTGAAAAGAATAAATTTCTATTGACACTGACCTCAAAAATGGAACTCCTTCTTGACTACCGATCCAGGTACTAACTCTTTTACGAGTTCAATACTTCAAATTGTTAGATAAAAGCTATAACTGGGTACTAACTCTTTTACGAGTTCAATACTTCAAATTGTTAGATAAAAGCTATAACTGGGTTCAGGCTGTATAATTACGAGAGCTATAGTCCCTGGAAAAGAAATATTACGACAACTTCTTACAAAAACTCCCATCCACCATCGATGGAATACGAAGCAATTGGGCAAATTCAAAAATTTAAATCCAGCTGATGACAATTGATGCAAAGGAAATACATTAAGATACAAAACAATAACAGAGAAACTGCAATTCATACAGGAAAATTGTGGCGTTGCAGAAAAAACAATGAGCTCAAACAAGTTACATTTACAGCGAAATTCTTGCTCCCGAAATTTGTGATTTAAAACAGATACCAAATCAATAAAATACAAATAAGGGACAGAATGGATTCTCTAGGTATTATACCTGGACATCAGGAATTCTTCCCATTTGAAGCCAGCTCCAAGTCTGAGTTCGTTGGCTTCAGTGACTAGCCTAAGGTCCATCTTCTTGTACTGAAATGAAGAAAAAGGACGAGTTTTTCATTTGAATTTATAAGATCAAGAGATCAGTAAGCATGTCCAAATGCACAGACATGTAGAAAATACAAAAGATAGAGAGGGACTTACTGCTTAAAATAAAGCCTTGAAGCAAGCTCTGTGCTCTCTCTGCCTGCTCCGGGGTTCCAGATATTTGTATGATCTTTTCTGTCACATCCGGTCTATCTTCAACAAGGGTTACGTTGGCTCCAGATAACTGTACCCATAATGAAGAGGGCAGCTAAAAATACTATAAACTTAAATTAAGTACATAAATCGATGGAAACTTGCTGTAAGAGTAGGCTCACCTCACTAATCTGTGCAAGCTTGTTTTTTGATTTCGTAATGAGCTTGGGGACTGCAGGCTCTGGTATGACAACTTCAAGTATACTCCTAGTAACAAGTGTTACAGGGATTCTAACAGGAAAATAAGATGCATGTTACAAAGTGGATATCAGATGTTGCTCTTAAGATATGCCTACTGTATTGCAAGAAAGAACGTACTGCCTAACATGGTAAAGTATAGTTGAATTGACTACCTATTCATTGTAGGAGGAGGCAAATCTTCACGGTGTTCGCTTTCATTCTGCTTAACTGTTTCAGCACTAGATCCTCTAGCATCCTATAAAATCAAGGGTTACTCACCTTTTAGAAATCTCAAATAAAAAGAACTATAATTACAGATTTCTTGAACTCAACCCCGGCTCCTTCATTAATTTAAACATTGCTCCACAATGGACACTCACCCAAAATCTAATGATAGATTTCTTTTCCTCAATGTTGTTCTTTTTAGAAAGACCAAAAGCTATATCATGCAATTGATAGATTATATGAATTGCATCCAACAAAAATGGTTTAAAGTCCATTAGAAAACAAGCATAAGACCGGCAGGAACTGCACAAGGAAGCTATTTGCTACAAAACTTCTAAGGGCACTCCAAGTAGGCAGCAAACAGAACAGAAATGCTTTGAATTTACCTTTGGAAGATAAGCTAAAAAAAAATTAAGTTCTAATTCAACTTTGTCTGAGCCTTAATTTAAAAGTCTTATTTGCTGAACATTATAAAAAATGTGAACCAAGATTAAATTTGGTTAGATGTTTATCCAATTTCTTCAATAGCAGATGGGTACTCAGATATACAGAAAGCAAAAAAAAAATGAACCTTCGATGGCTGTGGTGTTGAAGCAGATTGCACATTCTGATAGGTTGCAGGAGGATCACCACCACTGTGACCTTCACGAGCTGGAGTTGGGTTATTTGAAGACGCTGCCTGCAATCCTCCAGCAGTCCCAGCAGGGCCTGGTGCGGACACGGTTGGTGGCAGGTCTTTCTGGAAGACATCCTTGTATAAGTAACTACGAAGTCTTGACGTCACTTCAACAAGAGCATCACGAGCTGCCTTTACTTCCCCTTGAATCTGTAGAGAACATCAAACACCACTTGGAAACTATAGAAGTCTTATTCACAAGGCTCTCATTTGATCTCATGGGAACCCAGATTTCAACACTTCATTTATCTTTCATCACACGCATGGCAACTGACAAATGATACTTTAAGATCATCCTCGAGTTACGAAGTACACACCACAAGCACAGGGAAGAAGTATCCATATGGAGGCTGCCTCACATTTGTTCACTTCTGACCCACAGGCATTAAGAACAGTCAGCTAGAAAATGAATTCATGAGGAAACTGTCCTGCACTTATGCACCAAACAGGATAGTTTGGGACTCTCGTCTATCAAAACTTAACAGTGCCAGTTACGACAATTCTCCATCACAAAACTACCCCATAGTGAACCAGAAAGTTATTTTCACTCATCCAAATGTCTTAAGTGACATTAAACATCATGCATCATATAAGTCTATGTTTCATTAGTGTTTATTCATTATGTTGTCTTAAGTGAGATTTAGCATCAAGCATATACAAGTCTTTGTTTCAATGGTGTTTATCATACGGTCGCTTGACAAACCTGTACAAGCTCATCAGTCCCTGATAGATATGTCGGAAGCATTTCCTTTGGCAGGATCTCTATCGTTGCACCAGTTAAACTTTCCATCTCGGATAAGGAGCCATCTCTTCCCTCTAAACAGCCAATCTCACTAGATGGGACAAGTAACCTGGTTGTTATTATGTTGTCTTTATCTGCAACAAGATCAACAATGCGTGTTTGAATGTGCAGCAAAGCTTCTTGAGCAGGAAACAACTCATCATCAGGACCCTGAGCATAGATGTAAACCAATAGATATGTTAGAACCTTTGAAATTGAAGAGATGGGTGACATTGCAGAGCTCAGGAAAAAAAAATGAAAATATACCGAAATATAATAGAATATAAAACTCAAATTAAAAGGTAGGGTAAATACATAACCGATAGACCAAGAAGCAAAGTGGTAAAGCATAACTGGAAGGAATAGAACACCACTTAAAAAGACAAGCATAGCTTTATAAGCAGAATAGACACTTGAGCACACTCTATACTAAATAGAAACAAGGAGATGGTGAGTACCTCTTCAGAGCAGATGGTGATTATCTGTTCATCAGACCCAGACACAGGATCAGCAACCTTAACATCCACACCTATTTCATTTTGAAGCAAGTCCACTAAGCCATCAGATTCTCCAACAACTCTATTAACTTTGTCAATTGGACAAAGAATTCGAAACACAAGGTCCTCAACATAAAAGGGCTGTGCACTGTCAGCGTTGGGATCTGCCCCAGCGTCAACAGGAAAACCAGGTGCTCGTGAGGAATAGTTATTGTTTCTATAGTTGGGGCCAGATAATCGTGATCCGAAAGAGGGTGGTCCATCCATCGATGAACGACGTGTATTCATGTGAGGAACATAATCGTCATCCAAAAACCGTTCTGGTGACTGTACTCGTCCATGAAAATGACTGCGGTCACGATGCTGACTCTCCCTCAATCTTGATGAAATAATAGCGACAGCATTTTTCACAGCATTGACATCACCTATAACCTGCCAGGAAAGTGCAATGCATGAGGCACTGAACATGATGATTCAAATAGAACCATTTTATTCTGGCTTTACATTTGCTTCAAGAGAGGAAAAAGACCAGTAGCTTCATGCAATTCCAAAACCCTCCATTGGCAAAGAAATCTCAAACTAGTACCTTCCTGACATAACATCACTTTATGCATTTTACAACAAATTCAATCATAGCAAGGCACAGCAGAGGAACCAATATACAAAGCGTGCAGTCATGAATTTAACTTCCATTAACAATAACTCACATCCTGAAACTCTTATTGAAAGTAACTCAACTATCTGGTTCTCTAATCAAAAAATTAAAGACACCAAACACATTAGAGAGCAAAACCAGCCACAATTCCCTCAAGTTAAACAAATGACAGCTCTTACTCATCATCTTCCATTCATTGATCTCTTTTCAGGTTTTAAATGGATCAAGCCAAATATCTAAACAACATCGCAGTAATAAATTCTTTAAAATCATATAAAATTTCATAATGTCAGAATCATCCTATAATCATTCAATGAAAACCCAAGATACTCTTAGGCCTCAATAATAAGTCAATGCTCAATACTCAAGTATAACGTTGCATAACTCCCAAACATTGCATTAAACCCATTGCATTTAAAATTGAATTAGTCATTTAGAAATCAATCCAATAACTCCCCTGATATGGTCAGTTCAAGCTTCAGTTTCAGTCTCACCAACATCAAGCTCCATCCAACATTTTGTTCAAAAAAAAAGTCCAGGCAGCAGTAATAGTCAGTCATAAGCACAACACAAGAGCTGGGGAAACATAAAACCTGAACAATCTCCTCAGACACGGAAACACATCTTGGCAAGGTATGGTCTCTAGGCAAAATCCTAATCTGGGTCTTTGTTTCCATCCTCATCTGCTCAATAATCTTCCCTCCTTTCCCTAACAAACACCCCACATGCATTCTTGACACAACCAATCTGGTAGCCACTCTATTCCCTCCTCTCCCCACATACTCGTCCTCCTCAAACCCACCAGCACCACTACTCACCACACCATACTGCAAATCATTCTCAAGAATCCTATCATGTATCAAGAAAAGCGCCTCTTGCGCTGGCGAAAACGAAGGCATTCTCCCTTCTGGGTCTCTCCTACGCGTATCTGAAATCTCAATTATCCTCTCCTCATCACCAGGAATCAACTCATGAACATTAATCCACGCTCCCGTGTGTTGCCTTATGGACTTGATTATGCTCCCCGACTTACCAATCACCCCCCCTGCTTTCATATCATGACATAAAATTCTGTAACTCGTTGTCACCATTAATGTCGATGATGGGTCTTGTTGCTGCTGCGGCGGTTGCTGCTGCTGTTGGGTTCTTGAAAACCTGTTGTTGTTGTTGTTGAACATGTTATTGCCTCCTTGTCCACGTTGACGGTAATAATTGTTGTTGTTGTTGTATCTGGGTTTGGTCCTAACCATGTTGTTGTTGTTGTTGTTGTTGAGGTTGTCATTGTCATAATCTTGATGGTCATAGTAGTAGTTCCTCTTGGATCTAGATCTCTCCATGTTCTTGGAAACCCAACAAAATGCAAAGGTAATACACTAAAGATCTGTCTCTCTAGTTCTCGATTTGTCAAAATGTTCAAAGTCTGATTCTTTCTTGCAATCTGCTTGCTAGGACTTGGTCTTTTAAGTCTTTGCCTGCTTGATTGCCCTGTGTGAGTCTTGGAGAACCCTAGTGGTAGGAGGATGAATGGGAGAATCTTAAAAGGAGAAGAGGAGAGAGAGAGAGAGAGAGAGAGTATGTGTGAGAGTCATACATTAGTGATAAGTTAGCTTGACTAAAAGTAAATAATAATTACTGCTTTTTTATATACTTTACTCTCTCATGGTGATCCAATGTTAAATTTCAATGGTACAAAAATAAATAAAAACTATATTCTAGTTCCTATGGTTTTCATCATATTACATTTTACTATTTAAAGGTTTTAGGTGTTTAGAAAAGAGCTTAGAAAAATAAAAACTACAATTTTATATTCAAATATAATATTTCTTCATTCAAAAAACTATAAAAGGTATTTTTTTCAATTTATAGTAAGTTTGAAAATATATATTTTAGAGGTTTTTTTATGGGTTTTCCTTTAAAGTTTTTTACTTTTTTAGAAAATCAATAAAAGACATGAACAATATAATTTTCTTTCTTTTATATAGGACTTTTTGGCAATATAAAAGATTAAAATTATTATTTTTATATATAGCTAGTGCTTTATATTTAATTTTTATTATAAATTTAATATAAAAACTTTCATTTCTTAGTTAACAATATAACTTTTTTATGATGATTTTTTACTTAATCATTAAGAGTTTATAATTAGATTATTATAAATATAAAATATTAAAATTAATATTATAAATTATAGTTTTGATTTTTTATAAAAAAAAGTAGTTATAATTTTCATATATTGAAAAAATTGGTCTTCATTCTCAACAAACGGGGTCACTTATTTCTATGGGCAGTGTCCTACGGGCAACCATTTTTGTCCACTAATCTCTCTCTCTCTCTCTCTCTCTAATCAACAATCTCTTTGGTAACCATTCAGTTCTTCATCTTAATCACAGCACTACATTCATTTTTCATTGAAATTTACAATAGAATCCAGAAGGAGGATTTTTGCAATTACTACTATCTACTCTAGCAACATTTTAAAGCTCTGGAAAGATCAGAGAGTATAACCTGCACAATCATTGCGGCATAGACTTCACAAATGTCCTCTAGCAAGAGGTTCTGAAGGAAGGAAATTGATTGTGTATATACTTGAAAAAAAAAAGACAAAAAGCATAGATTGGTGACTAAACTTGAAGTTTTCTTTCTTAAGCGATTGTGCACAACTTAGTTTCTCCTACATTCCTTTTCAGCCTTTCTGGGAGTGTTGTTATGAAGATGAAGCGGACTTTCCATGCACTTGCTTGCTGAGACAAGACAAAATATTCACAATGTATGGACGCCTTTGCTGCAATAAGAAAGGTAAGCAAAAGGAAAGGGAAGTTTGGTATGAATTTATCCATCACCGCCAAAATCTACTCCTATGAAATATGCAGCTGCTAATCATCAGGTTGGCACCTGCAAGAAGATGAAGAGGTGATGCATTAGACTAAATCTTCAGCCAGTGCCTCACAACATTGTCAAGACAATATGAACTGGATAACAGAAAAGCAAAAAAGGGTATTAAGACTAAATAGATATGCACATATAAAAGCAAATGATAGATTTCGATGCTCCAAATGGATAGGGGAGTCAGCATTGGAGGGGGAGAGAGAAGGAAAAAGAAAGGTCCACCAACAGTTTGCATGTTCCGATCAGCTCAATAACCTGACAGAGAGGGGAAGAATCTATGAACACCAAATCAAAGTCTTTGGAGTACCTAAGACAATAAAATGCTGGGGTATTTGTAATGTCAATTTGAAAGTAGGTAACAAGGTTCCGTTCCTAATTCTATTTAAAAAGGTTGACTGAATGGAGAATGACATGGAAGCAGGTCAATATCAAGCAGGGAATGGATCCATATATTATTCCCTTAACTCATTATGTTTTACACAGCGCAATTAAAACACTTTGAAAGCATCTACTGATGCCAACTCCTATCATGACCCCTAAACGAGCAGGGATTGATGCCAAAACTTGGTCACCTACCTAGGACTTTATGGCTTGACAAGCATAGACAAACCGAGTGTTGAAATTCAATAATGATATTTGGAAACCAACATATGTAAGAATCTCCATGGAAAATTAAATCTGACCAGACAATGCAATCCAAACAAAAGTGAAGGTAAATTGAAAAGCAGAGCTCATATACAGGTGAACTGATATAAGCTTAACCAAAACAGGTAAATACACACACCCACAACCAACAGAGAAAAAGGACTTCCCCAAAATAAAAGGTGATGCATAACTAAATTTTTTATTTGTACTTCCCAAATTGTCAGGACAAATGAACTGAATAACAGAAAAGCAAATAAAAGGGTACCAAGACTAGATTGATATGCACATTTAAAAGAAAATGCCAGATTTTGACAATCTGAATGAACAAGGAAGTCAAAATTAAAGAAAGGTATGCCATTATTTGAGATAACTCGTGAGAGAGAATGAAAGAATTAACTTGCACCAAATCAAAGTCAATGGAATACCTATGACAGTATAATGCTAAGCCATTTGTATTGTCTATTAGGTAGTAGCTAAAGATGTTTTGTTCCCGAATCTAGTCTAAAAATGTTTACTCGAAGGAGGCAGGTCAATGTAAAGCAAGGAATGCATCCATGTTATTGTTTCCTTAAACTCTTTAAAGGTACACAGTACAGATAAAACACTTGAGAGCATAGAGCCATGCCAACCCCTGTCACAAACCCTAAATGGGTTGAGATTGATCCCAACACTCGATCACCTACCTAGACTTAACAAGCATAGACAAATCACGTACAAAATCCAATTTCAATTATATTCTATTAATTGGCAAGATCAAAACAAAATAGGATAGTGTACAAAACTTGTCAAATTTCTTTGCATTTAGAAGCATCAACCAGATATGGTTAAACATTGACCATCAATTCTTCAAAAATGAGGAAGAAAAATAAAGGCTGGAATTGCAAGTTTCACAAAAGCATGTCAATAATGTCGATCCACATCATCCCTCTACCTTAGGACAGTAAGCAACAACAAAACAGTGCATTTAACATAGCTAATCACATCCTGGTTAAGAACAGATGGATTTCCAAGTTGACGTGGAAATTACACCATCAATTGTGCTCATACCCCTTATACTTGTGAAGTAATGTATATGTAAAAAAAAACGAAATGAAACGTAATTACCTCTAGATGTAGTTCCTGCCCAATAGTGCCAGCGAGTAAGTAGTTTGTCACATGAGCAGGTACCTTGAATGATTCACGATTACATTGCACATCTACTTTCTTCAATCTTTTAAAGGGAGAAGGTTGTTGTTCTAGCAATCCATCAACCAAATCAAGAACCTAGCAAAAAGGCCAGGACACCAAAACTCATTCAACATAGGATAAATAAAACAGCAGCCGCTAAACTTCTTTTTTACTACTTCATCACCAGCAGTAAAGATTACAGAAAAATACCTGAATGGTTTCGCAATATAACTTGACAGATTGTGCATTCCCAAAGCCTTCAAACATACTCATCAAGAACAGACTGGCCCTTCTTTTGTCATGATCAGTAGCCTCATCAGTACCATGTTGCCAAACATGGACCTCAACATAATCAAGAGATGGAAAATGAAGCCCACAGAAATCCACTGGTTTGGAGAATTTGTACACAAAAGACAACAGATTCGGCGCAAAAATCTCAACCGCACAACCTTCTTGTAACCCTCGATCACCATAGCCGAACCCTTGAATTTCTAAGCTAACCAGCTGAAACCCAGTAATTTTCAACCTTTTCAAAGATGGAAACCGACAATAACGGAGGCATAACCTCCTCAAATTCCGACAACTAGCAAAAGGGTCACCAAAATCATTCTCAGAATAACAAAACCAACACACATACAAGTCCAACGAGGTCAGATTAACAAAACCGAAACCAAAAGATGTCAGCAAATCACCAAACTTACATCGAGATAAGAAAAGGGTCTTCAAGGAACCACATGCTGGTAAAGAAACAGGCTGGACATCATCAGAAACAAACCGAAAATCCTCAACCTGATGAGCCACTGCGTAATTTATCAAACCCTCCATTGATGAGAGACGAATGGGCAAATGGGCAAACATGTCAAGTCTCCGAACGTTGCAATCTTCCCGTTTGGACATAACTCTTCGGAGAAACTTAGGAAACGTTTGTTCTGTAAAACTTTTGCTGTTGAAATTCAGGTCTGGAACAGAAGCCCACAAGTTTTTCCATCTTTCGGACAAGACAGAAGTTCGGATCGCTTGATTAATCTCGAGGAAACAAAGGATTTCGTGAATTATGTAGTCGGGTAGATCGCTCAATCTGTCTTGTAATCCAGCTTCTCTGTCTTCCATCTTTATAAAAACCTAAGACCCGAATAACCAGAGGAGGATCAGTGACACCCGACCCAATTTAGGTACGCAAAGAAGGAAACAACGGCGGTGAGCCGGACTGAGAAGGGATTGGTGGTTGTAGATATGATCCACGAACCCGACCCGCATGGAATGACAGGTGGAGGAGGCGGCAACTTCTTTAGTGATCTGTCGGTTGGTTGGAGTGAAATCTGAAGATGCTGACTAATGGGCCGTTTTATAGGCCCAGTATTTTATATTTTAGAATTATTGAAGAGAGCCCAGAACCGATTGTTTACTTGAAGGTGATTGGAATAATAACTACTTTACACTTTACACTTTACACAAATACGCTATGGCGTGCGTCAGATAGAAAAAATTGACGGCAATAAAAATATTAAGACTGTAAATATTGTTATTAAATTTGAATTCGCAACCAAGTCTTGAAAAGTCTCGATTTAATTTCGTGTGTAATTTAGGATTAAAATTAATTTTTATAGAAACTAGTTTTATATAATCCGTCCATCAAAAAAAAGATTGAGAATTAAATTAATAAAAAATAAATAAAATTCTCAAAAAATACTTTTCGATCTAAATTCTTGCCTAAACCAGGTTTAAAATTAAATCGTCTAAAAATTACTTAAACGTGATCAGGTAACTTAATTGTCTAAAAGCAACCCGACTAATCAATAATAAAAATCAATAATAAAATAAAATAAAATTTATAAAATATCAACTCGACTATTTTTCTTGTCAAGGTTTGAAATTAAATCAGGTAAAAGTTATTTTAATGTGAACTAGTTGACTTTGTTGGTTAAAAGGTAATCTAAATTATTGTTTTAAAAAATTTAATGATGAAATTTGAAGGAAAAAATAAAAGAAAAACTAAAAAGAAAAAAATAAAAATAAAAAGAGCTCAAAAGGAAGGGA
>Ga0307515_10004283_pt1 | contig 29624 bp, 40 predicted proteins | sample 17_EM_MG_FD_194513 | JGI IMG/M metagenome (GOLD analysis project Ga0307515, IMG submission 194513) | Populus trichocarpa ectomycorrhiza microbial communities from riparian zone in the Pacific Northwest, United States - 17_EM | ecosystem: Host-associated > Plants > Roots > Unclassified | place... | reverse complement strand
ATTGTAAGAAGGCCAAAGTCTACGAGGCGAGCGCGACAGGCTTGATCAACTAGGATGTTGGCCTAACGGGTAGACGTCATTCGTGAGAATGATGCGATTGTAACTTTTGAAGACGTACTCCCTTAAGATCTCCGTGGATCATGCCCTGGTCGTGCATATATATCAAGCCCCTTGCGACGTCGCTCAGCTACGAGGACCACGCAATCGTCAGCGACAGCCGCGTAATACAGGAAGCTCGAACGGCGAACGTACAAGTTCAAACCGATTCGCATCCTGATGCGCAGATACAAACTGGTTTATGTTCCCGTTCGGCATCCACTCGGACACCATCGAGAACTCGGTCTCGGTCATTATCACTCCTAGGAGTGGCAACACGTTTGGATGTTGGAGAGCCTTCCACGACACAAACTCCTTGCAGAACCCCTGTAAAATTTACGATCAGCATTCAAAGGGTTACGCTAGAAACTGAGAATGCGACTAGCGACCCACGCGGATGACCTTCTGCAGGTCGCTGGTATCATATATCCTCAATCTCTTGACTGCAACCTCTCGTCCCTGATATTTACGCTTTGATACGTCCCCGAACCCTCCATGATACAACACAACGTTGTCCGGATTGTCGCATAATTCGATCCTCAGTGATCTAGGAAGCAGGGTGTGACGAGCACACGTCCTATACAACATTCTCACGCATTCCTTTCGGGTACGTGGTGTAAGATCTTGTCCGTTCAGTGCCTGAACGAAAGGACGTAGAAGGGAGGTAAATCAACTATCGCTGGGAGATAGTGAGCGTGGTGTCGTACCTCATCCATTATATCGATAAAGGCCTGGGCATCACTCCATCTGAGGCGACCAACTACATTGGACTTCCTCCCCGAGAAGATCGTTTCGATAAGGGATGGAAGTTCGCCAGGTGGGACAGCGCGAGCGATCAATCGTTGCCAAGCTTGCTCCTGGGGGTCGACGGCGACGGATGAACCGGGGAGATGTCGCGTAAAATCAAGATCAGGTGAGGATGGAGGCAAGGGTGCGTCACGATCATTGGCCATGACCCTTCCGTTGGTAGCACCGCAACCGATGAATGCGAGACGCGTGGTGTCTTTGACAGCGCTAGGATCTTTATCTAAGAGCAAGCTTGCTGGGGAAAATACCCGTCGGTTCGATTGTAGCGTCGATATTAGGATGACCGTGGATACGCACCGCCGTGGGATCAGGCACTAAACGTTTCTGTACGCGTTGTTGAACTTTCGATGCGGATATGGAATGCTGTTGTTGCCCCTGGGTGAGACTGAATTGGGGTGTTTGTCAGTGACTGTCCGGACTCGAAGATGATTGAATGATGCAGGGTGGCGGGAGAAGAAATGACAGAGAGTCACTGAACATGGGGTTTACACGCGGCGTAGTATGCCGCGGGCGGCTCGGGACAGCCCGTACAGAGTGTATTGGCAGCAAGCGTAGATCTCTTTGTATTGGTGGTTCAAGGCGCGTGAATAGTGAGCCAGCGAAGAAGGGACATTATGAAAAGTCGAGCGTAATGTCGGTAATCGTTTGGGTGCGGTCGAATCGAGGCCGTGAAAAACACCATCGTCAGGAAAGCACAAGGTCCGTACGGACCAGTGCTGATAAATCCTAATACAATGTGAGGGAGATACCGCGTCAAACGGACCGTAGACCTGAACGAAAGTTTGTATAGCAATCGCGGGTTTGAAAAACCTCCGAGTCCATGACTTCTGTCGTTTCAGCTTGATCCCGCGTCCAGCATTGTGGCTGTGGTTGGGCGGGACCCTGGGGTGGGGTTGCGTTGCGAAAATTATCATGATTGGAACAGCGGGTGATGAGGTTGGCGGATGGTCGCGACGAACGCGCTGGCGCTCTGGGGCCTTCTGCAGCGGTAGGCCACCGTATCGTGGATAGCCACCTCCGGTGGTAGTTGCTCCCTTCAACTGGCAGTTCGATCGGGCGGCCTCAGTACCCTACTCTTAGCTTTATGCGTAGAACCACTGTCTACGCTCCTCTCCTCTACCACACCCGTGCGGTTTTTTCTTGCCCTCCTATGGCCCAGCCGATTCCAGAAGCTTACAACATTTGGTTGGATTACAACACCTCGATGCCTGGCAACCGGTAACCGGTAACCCACCGTCCCACCTCTCTCGTTCAACCTCGACCTCCTGGTCCAGCCCCTCACCCTCACGCCATTCGCCTCTCGTGTGCCGAGATGCTCCTGTCACGGGCCCCCTCCCTCGCCCCGTATTCGACGAGATCCCGTATTCTCGTGAAGAACCATTGATCCTTAGATGTACCTATCGTGTTTCTCCCTTCAATAGGCTCCTTCCTTCCTTGCTCCCTCGTAGCCTCGTTGCTCTCATTGAAATTTCTTTTTTCCTTCAGCTATCTATCCACAAGGGGAGGTGTTTGCCGAGACGTTCGCCCCCACGTTCGGAGAGTTAATCACTCCATCGTTCGTTACTATTTTTCTCCCTTGTTGTGCGACCCTTGCGGCTCCTGTTGGCATGTGTTCGTGAGCTGAATAAGATTCTCCAGAAATCAAGGATCAAGTCAAATCTTAGGATAGCATTCTCGAGAAGAGATATGACTCCGAGTTACAAAGCGAAAGATATGAGAGATGCCCAAGAAGGCGGAAATAGCGTGGAGCGATTGTTCTCTGTACGCTTCCTGAGCAAGTGAAAACAACCTGGGTGAATGTTAGGAAACGCACCATCCCTTGACTCAAGTGTCCTCAGGACATCGTGGATTTCGGGTCGTTTCTTTGGATCCTTATCCCAGCACTCCCTCGTGAGGGTCCACATTTTGGAAGTAAATTCTCCGTGGGTTGGCTTATCCGGCCGCTTGTCCCACGCGAGCAAGATAATCACCTGCTCTTCAGTATAGGGATAAAACGGGACTCTCCCTGTAAATATCTGAATATGCTCCAAAGAGTGAGAGGGCTTTTAGTGAGGCGGGGAATGTTACCTCTATCGCCACCATTGCCAGCGAGTACATGTCGGACTTTTTTGTGGGCCGAATGAATGTGACTATGTCTGGACCCTTCAATTCTACCGGCAATGCGAGAAGCTCTGGCGCCTTCCAGCGTGTTGAGCCTCTCATGTTAGGCGTGGAATCATTGAACGAAGAGATTTCCCTCGTGGTTGATGAGAGTCCGAAGTCTGTCAGGCGGGGACTGCCATTGAGATCGATCAGAACGTTTGCCTGTGTTTCCGATTCAGCCAGGCGGAAAACAGAAGGGGAGACCGGGTGCTTACGCCCTTTAGATTCCCATGAATTACATCAATGTAGTGTAAGTATTCAAGACCCCTCGTCACGCCAAGCAGCTACACACCAAAGATCAGATGCGGGGTATGGTGAATGAGGTCGAGAACTGACAAGTTCAGCACGGTTAGCGGCCTTGTTTTTCTCGAGGTAGGCACACATATTCCCGTGTTCCATCCACTCGGATACGATACAAAGCGTGATCCCATCAAGGATTTGGACTCCCTCGATCGTCATGACGTTGTCGTTTCTGACCTGTTTGGAAACCAGCACCTCCTTACAGAATTTCTGGAAGTTTCATGAGATATTATTGGTTGAATGTGAGGGCAGCTGTACCTTTCCTATCCTTTCAAGATCACTTTCCTGTGTGACACGAAGGATCTTGACTGCAAAGGTGGTGCCTGCTGGGCTTTTCACCCTCCAAACTTCTGTGAACCCCCCACCTGCCTTTGCCAGCAGATCTTGTTTCTCAAGTGGAAATGGAACATGGTAACTGGTTGGAAGTAATCTCCTTTCTCCCCCTGCCTTCCTGAGTGCCCGGAAGCATTGCCCACGTATTGACGAACCAGCAGGCAGGCCACCAATAATCTAACAGGGATTAAGTGAAAGGGTTATTTGCAAAAACAGTAAGAGTATACCTTATCCAGACCATCAATGTACTGCTGTGCCCTAGGGTAGTCACGGAGGACAGTCAAGTAATCCTGAGCATTGAACATTTCACCCAAAAGCTGTGAGGCTCTCTCAGGATCCAGCATTCCTTGGGCAATGAGGTTGAACCTATCCTCTGTGGGATTTGGGGCTCTGGGCATCATATTTGTGGTATCTGGGGTACCGAGTATTGCATATGGGGCTCCAAAATCCAGTGTTCCTCTGGAAACAAGGCTGATCCTCTCTTTGGTGTCCAGGGTTTTTTTCATCATTACATTTGAGGTCAGATATTGAGGTTTGTTCAAACCTGCCTGATATTGTGGATGGTCTCTGGGTGCTGATGGAGCAGTCAAGGGTGGGTAAAGATCTTGAGGATGGTCAACACCAGAAGGGTGTTGAAGGGTTGACATAGCAAGTTGGGGGGGTGTAGTTCCTTGTTGTGCTAACTGGTTATTTTCCCTGCAAATGATCCTTCCCACTGGGAAAGGATAAGACCATGCCTATTTAATTATGATGTGCACTGACCTCCACTTTCCCCAACCACAATCTGTGGTTTTTTCCTGGACAATAGTGATGAGAGGTCATCCAGATCCCCCACCTATTCAATGATGAGACTTTGAGGTTCTCTACCCATGAATGACTTACCGCATGGACTTCCATCAGATCCCAATGGTGCATCAACACAGATGTAGCATTGGAGTTCTTTCATAAAAGGGTGAAATTGGTAGTCCAGTGGAATCATAGGGAAGGGTATTACCTGAAATACATAATCTGCTATAACATCCCAGCTATCATACTCTTCATCCTAAAAACAATGTTCAGAGTGGAAACAAAAGGGTATAACAAAGAACATACATATAATGTGTTTTGAATCACAACACCTGGCTCAGATTCAGCACCATCTGTAGGACTCCACTGTCCTCCAAAATCCTCATCACCACTCATATGTTCAGCACTGGACTCCACAGATAATTCTGGGAATGTTTTCCCTGAGCTGTCCCCTGGACCAAGATCATGTGGTCCCGCACCAGCTTTGAGCACCTTGGGAAACAGTGCCAATGGTCCTCTTGAACGCATAGTGTAATACCGAACAAAGACACATTGGGTAGAGCCAGTGGCAGTACTTCCTGTGCCTTCTAGTTGTGAGGGGAAAGGATTGTATCCAACTCGCTTGGATGGGGGGGGACTGATTTGCTGTGGTCCATGATTGGTATGAGCTAAACATCTTGTACGCCATGTTCCCCGAAAAGAATCAGGGTCAGAAGCAAACATTGGGACCTCGATGATTGGTCTGTGTTCATAAGAAGCGCCTTTGTTCAAATATGCGACCATTGCAAAGTCCCTGGTCATATCGACACCAGATATGAGTACAGGCCGGACATCGTTTCCAAATTGCTTGTGGCGGGCGAACTCAACCCAAGACTCGTAGTGGCGCATGGTATATGTTTCGAATCTGGAGTTTAGCAAAGAATCCTCGCAAAACGTTGGGTGCCTCGTCACCAGTGCTGCACCACGATCCCCAGTGAGCTCAAATGAGTAACCCAAGCCACGTCCCAAGATCCTGGTGACACTTTGATCAAAATTAACGGGGGATAACTCGAGTGATAGGACACACGATTTAGAAGATCCGGTGGGATCGAAACTGGTCCCGACCTGTTGGACAGTTGGTGTATGAAGGCAGCCCGGTGGTCGTGGCTGGCCAGAGTCTAGAGTCCCAATCTCCAATTTCTCGAATGTGTCAGGAACATCATGTCCCGGTCGTCGTTCGGAACCAGCAGAGAACAACAAATGAAATTTCCCACGGCGAATAAAACCGACATCTCCAACATTGATTCGCGTGTAGCTCTGTGCAGGGGCCGGCTCCCTAGAGGTTGTAGGGTTTTGAATCTTCAGATATCATCCACAACGACGGGAAAAACAATGTGTCACCATAGGGCATCGCCGTTATGATGGTAGCCCATTTCTCTGCGGAAGGACTCCAAGTGTCAGGAGGCGGGCATAACATTCGAGAGGCGGGTTAAAAGGCTTACCCCTTGTATATGTCCCATTTTAATCGAGGATTTCGCGGCATGAGGAAGCTTTGAAGGAATGAATAACGAAAGATAGAGGGTGAAGGGACACGCACATTTCCTGGTTTATGAAGTGTCTTCGTCGATATCCCTTCTGCGGCGAACGAAAGAGCGGTGGTCAAGTGTTTATGCGATCTTTGACACGCGTCAGCTGGTTAGCAATTGGGTTGAGGGCAAGACGGGCGTCATTGGGGACATTAAAAAAGGGCGATAGATGCCGGGCCCAGGCGTGAATGGGTCTTTCAGGACCGGCAAATAGCGGTGATTCAAGGTCCCGCAGACCAGCCCCCGTGGCCTCTTCGCTCCAGCTCTTTCTTGCACGTCGGACATCAGTCTTTTAGCACATCTGCAAGCCGAAGCGAGTGCTGCGAGATCTGAGTGGAAGCAGACACAGTGACGCTCTGCCTTAGCTGGTTAACTCGTGACGAAGTCTACGCCCGATACTAATATCCGGATTTATAACACTGCACCGGTCTCCTGAGCAGCTGAGCAATAACACCATTCAAATACGTAGCACGGATGAAGTCGGAAACGGTCAGAACCAATGGATATGCGTGTTCGACTAGTGGCGGATCCCATGCGTGTCGCCGGTCCAACGTACTGGGGAATTGTCAGTGAGGGTGAGAGGATGGCCCGTTCGAATACGTGAAAATGAACCGGCGCTTGTTACTTGTACCAAGGGGGAAATCGTTTACCCGGCCCTACTGCATGCCACTCGGAATTGTCCGTCTCTGGACGAGTAACGGCGCAAGGCGCCAGTCTCCGACTCCACTAAGTATCCTAGTGTCTTACCGGAGTGTGCGACAAGATATTTTGAAACGAGAACTTCCACGAGAATCATTTAATTCGATTCATACAGCGCCGCCGTGGGAGGTACCCCGACGGCGCTTCTGAGCCATCCTTTACTCTCCTTTACTACCTCGCACCACAGCGAACTACTCGCCGTTTTCCTCTCCCTCCCGCAATGCCCACAACACCGTCTGTTCGTTCGGACGGCGCAAGCTACCTCCTTTTCCTCCTAGGCTATCTTCACTATTTCACGTCGGTCGGCGCCTGACCACTTTTACTGTCTGAAAACCTCTCATACACGGGCATCAGTGGGTCCCCTAGCAATACGGATTCACCGGGCCCCCAGTCCTATCGCGTTCCCTGGTCTCATCACGTTCCCCAGTGTTGACCGTGACGTTCCGGGTGATGCCAGCGATCGCGCCGGTGAGTCGTCCACTTCATCTGCTCGCACCGGCCGCGTTCCTTTTCTCACCAGCCACGGACGTCATTGGATTTACAGCTATGCTTTCTATGTTGGGATCTGCTTGATTCAGGTGTAACTCGCTCGGAACCTGAATCACTGGACAGAGATCCCAAGGGATCAATGCTATGAATCGAGGAATAAACGTACAAAAAGAATGTCGTATTTCCGATACCCTCACACACCCCCTCCTTGAAGAAAAGGGATGGGTTGCGACCGACCTTCTGACCCAGCTAACGAGTCGCAGAAGATGGAGCTGTCCCTGATGCTCACTTCGTGCTCTTTCGTACCCATTTTGCGTACGAGGACGGCGTTCGAGGGCAAGCGTCCAACCAACTGACGGCAAACTATCCACCGGAACACCCTCCCCATGGGTTGTGAGCAACTCGGACGTCTGCCTCACCGAGAACGAAGAGGGTGGATACGTGAGTTACGCTGTGGGCGGATCTATTTCTATGCTACTGCCGGCCGTTGACGCACCTTAGGGATCTGCATCGCTCTGCCTCCCGCCATCGGTGGCTCACTTAAACCCACTCAGTTCCACGGTCGAGAAGCACGGCCCACAGAATGGATTGGGTGGTGAGCAAGAACCTTATGACGATATTGCCCAGATGGCTCACATCACGACACCCAGCGTCGCAATACCCCAAGAGGGGGTGGGCTGACGCCCTGACTCCTTGCAGAACCCCTGTACGATTTACGATCAACATTCGAAGGGCTACGCTGGAAACCGAGAACGCGACTAGCGACCCACGCGGATGACCTTCTGCAGGTCACTGGTATCATATATCCTCAATCTCTTGATTGCAACCTTATTTACGCTTTGATACATCCCCGAACCCTCCATGGTACAGCACAACATTGTCCGGATTGTCGCATAACTCGATCCTCAGTGATCTAGGAAGTAGGGTGTGGCGATTACACGTCCTATACAACATTCTCACGCATTCCTTTCGGGTACGTGGTGCAAGATCTCTGTTCAGTGCCTGAACGAAAAGACGTAGAAGGGGGGTGAGTCAACTATCACTGGGAGAGAGTGAGCCTGGTGTCGTACCTCATCCATTATATCGACGAAGGCCTGGGCATCACTCCCTCTGAGGCGGCCAACTACATCGGACTTTCTCCCCGAGAAGATCGTTTCGATAAGGGATGGGAGTTCGTCAGGTGGAACAGCGCGAGTGATCAATCGTTGCCAAGCTTACTCCTGGGGGTCGACGGCAATGGATGGACCGGGGAGATGTCGTGTAGAATCAAGATCAGGCGAGGACGGAGGCAAGGGTGCGTCACCACCATTGGTCGTGGCCCTTCCGTTGGTAACACCGCAACCGATAAATGCGGGACGCGCGGTGTCTTTGACAGCGCTGGGATCTTTATCCAAAAGCAAGCTTGCTGGGGAAAAGACCCGCCGGCTTGACTGCAGCGTCGATATTAGGATGAGCGTGGATGCGCACCGCCGTGGGATCAGACACTAAACGTTTCTGCACGCGTTGTTGAACTTCGATGCGGATATGGAATGGTGTTGTTGTCCCTGGGTGAGACTGAATTGGGGTATTTTCCAGTGACTGTCCGGACTCGAAGATGATTGAATAATGTAGGGTGGCGGGGGAAGAAATGACAGAGTCACTGAATATGGGGTTTACACGCGGCGTAGTATGCCGGGGGCGGCTCGGGACAGCCCGTATAGAGTGTATTGGCAGCAAGCGTAGATCTCTTTGTATTGGTGCCAGTTCAAGGTGCGTGAATAGTGAGCCAACGTAAAAGGGACATTATGAAAAGTCGAGTGTAATGTCGGTAATCGTTTTGGTGCGGTCGAATCGAAGCCGATTGAAAACACCATCGCCAGGAAAACACAAAGCTGTACGGACCAGCGCTGATAAATCCTGATACAATGTAAGGAGATACCGCGTCAGCAAACGGACCGTAGACCTGAACGAAAGTTTGTATAGCAATCGCAGGTTTGAAAAACTTCCGAGTCCATGACTTCGGTCGTTTCAGCTTGATCCCGCGTCCAACATTGTGTCTGTGGTTGAGCGGGACCTGGGCTGGGGTTGCGTCGCGGAAATGGTCGTGATTGAAAGCAGCGGGTGATGAAATTGACGGATGGTTGAGGACATGTACAGTAATTCGACGGACGCGCTGGCGCTTCGGGATAGCCGGTGACCGGTGACCCCCGGTGGCAGTAACGTTGCTCCCTCCGACTGGCCAGTCCGATCGGACGACCTTGTCTTTGTGCGTAGAGCTGCCGTCTACGCTCCTCTCCTCTATCACTCTCGCGCGGTCCCTCCCTGCCCCTGCACGGCCCAACCGACCCCAGCAACTAGTAACCCACCGTTCCGTCTTTCCCGTTCAACCTCGACCCCCTGGCCCAGTTCGTTTGGACTCCTCACCCTCACGCCGTTTGCCTCATGCGTGCTGAGGCGCTCCTGTCATGAGACCCCTCCCTCGCCCCGCGTTTCATGCGATCCTGTATTCTCACAAAGGGTCGTCGATTTCTGAATGCGCTAACCATCTCTCCCCTTCAACAGGCTCCTTTCTTCCCGCTTTCTCATATTCTTGCTGTTTTTGTTGAAATTGTTCTTGCTATTCAACTGTCTATCTACGAAGTGAGGCGTTTACCGAGATGTTTACCCCAGCGTTCTGGGAGTTAATCATTCCATCGTTCGTTACTATTTTCCCCCTTGTTTTTCGACCTTCATTTTTGGTGTTCATACGCACGGTCTCACTTTTCTCATATTACTTGTTCTTACACCTAGTCCGTCACACCTGGGATCCTATTGGCGTATAATTTTGCGAACTGAATGAGGTTCCTCCAAGACCGAGGATCAAGTCAAATTTTAGGATAGCGGTCGGGGAACAGATGCAACTTGGAATTACGAAGCAAGAGATACATTGTGGTCGGTAGGCGGCTGGGATAAACCCTGGCGGGTTGTATCTGAAATTTTGCCAAACTGAGGGCCAGCCTGAGAAGGATGAGCCCAAAGGACCCAGAAACAACGCATAGCAATTTAGCCGATACCAAGCATTGTGAACGACGGCTCACCCGAAACCACCTCAACTCTCCTCAAGCATGTGTTCTCCGTGTTGTCATGCACCATAGCCCCTTATTCGGGCTGCGGCTTCCGCGACATAGGGCTCGAGATATTTGCGGCGCGAGATGGGGGGATACAGAAATCGAGGGGTTCGGTACGAGCCGCGAAGGGTCTGCCCCCGTTCGACGCTTCCTAGAGCCTACTATTAGAGTCAAAACGAGTTCAGTGTCCCGTCCAGCGCTCTCTCACCTCTTTGAATTCTCGAGCAAAATGACCCATCTGTCGTACCGCTTTCACTTCAGATTCCAGTTCTTCCTCGTCACTACGACGATTCGCCAGCATGAAAATACCCGTTTGCTCAGCAGTTCGACGATGAGTTGGTTAGAAGGGTTGGAGAATCCCCTGGGAATGCGTTCAGACCATGTCTAACTCCTCAGATGAGAATGCGTGACAGGGCATTTCGAAACGGGAATTTCCGTGTCGGAAGCCGGCTCGTTGAATTCGGCCCATACAGCGCCACCATGGAAGGTGTCCCGACGGCGCCTTTATCACGTTCCCCAGTGTTGGCGTTCCGGATGGTGTCAGCGATCGTGCCGGTGAGCAGAACCAGACTCTGGGGCTGCCGTTCACTTCATCCGCTCGCACCGGTCGCGTTCCTTTTCTCACCAGCCACGGACGTCACCGGATTTACTGTTATCCTTTCTATGTTGGGATTAGCTTGATTCAGGTGCAACTCTCTCGGAAGAAGATGGGGCTGTCCCTGGATTTTGCGTACGAGTACGGCGTTCGAGGGCAAGTGTCCAACCGACCGACGGAAAACATCCACCGGAATACCCTCCCTAATGGATTGCGAGCAACTCGGACGTCTATCTCACTGAGAACGAAGAGGGTGGATATGCGAGTCACGCTGCGGGCGGATCCATTTCTACGCTACTGCTGGTCGTTGACGCGCCTTAGGGATCTGCATCGCTTTTCCTCTCGCCATCGGTGACTCGCTTAAACCCACTCAGTTCCACGGTCGAGGCGCACGGCGCACGGATGGATTGGGCAGCAAGCAAGAACCCCATGATGATATTGTCCAGATGACTCACAGTGCGGCTGGGCCCAGCCGAGTGACGCCTAGCGTCGCGATATCCCCAGAGGGGGTAGGCCAACACCCTGTGAGAAATTTCACTACTTCCGTTCCCATCTCATTGACCCGTACTTCCAGTGCGCTGGTGTGTATGGAAGTTGGCACCGCAGCCCCCATGAATGACGAAATTCTGGAAGCTCGGAGCCTAGCTATATGGGATATGACATCGGGGAATCCTCCGGAGGTGTATGTCATGCTCCCGGTCAACTCCGAACAGGGTCTCACAAGAAATTTACAGGCACGCAGCGCACCGTACAGCCTCAGCAGTTACTTCTCAACTCCTGGCAGGTGGGTCGCGCGAGAACCAATTCCTTGTGATGAACGAACATGCCTTAATGGTTCCGCCCTTGATACACACTCACAGCCCTGGGATGGTGACACGAACTCAGTATTCTCGTTCCACGGTAGTCCGCAATCCACTCACATCGGGAGGACTACCCGCTGCGGCGCGGAGCGACCGTTACAATCCCCACGCGGAGGCAAGACCTTATCATAGGCAACAACGGTCGGACAGCATCATAGCTTCAGCTGGACCGAGCAGGGAGAGAACCGATGCACTCAGGTATACCGAGATCTTGGATTCTCGTAGCCACGGTAACGGGAGAGTGCGAGATGAAGGATATCTCGCAGAATTACCACCGGGCCTTCGTTTTGATGGGCTACCTAACCCGTCTACCGGGGCCCAACCCCACGAAAACAATGCAAATTACGGGCCCAGACAAGGTTGTACCTGTTCCAAAGCGCACGCGAAGAAGGGGGAATCGTGGCTTAAAGGGCCCCAGAACGGCAGATGTGAGTTTCCATACAAGGGTACGAGGGTAGCAACTGAACCTAAGTAACCGCAGCTTCCAGTGATTTCCGCCGCAACCCGTGGCCCATCCCATGTCGAGTTGATTCCGCAAACTCCGTACTGATGCACAAGGCAAGACGGCTAGATCCAACAGACACCGATCAGATTTGGGGGAGTTGAGTTAGTAGACGCTGCCGATCCGGGGTACTTTGGTTTCCGCGGTCATGGCGAGAAAGTCCTCAACTATGAGGACGTTGGGAGCACGGTCCCGTGCATGCCGAATGTACGTGGACTTTTTCAAACGTCTCCCGATGTGTCACCTCACGTTCACTTCCCCTTCCAGCTCAACAGAAAAGCGATTAGGAAGCTGAAGGCGAGAACTACAGGCTGTTGACTCGTGGATGGTTTCACGGGTGACATCACCGCATTTTGACGAAGAACTATAAGAAGGCTCGCTATCCCGTCGCCAAGAATAAACTGGCGTTTGAAGTCGCCAAACTTGTGGAGGATTATATTGAAGGGATTAGGGTGTGTACGGTTCTTGCCTCTATCGATTCGTTTCTGACGTTTTCTTTATCAGGCCGAGACGGGCCGTCACGATGTATAAAGTTCAGAAACATACTGTTGACGAAGCTGTTCCACGTCTCAAAAGCGTCGTGACAACCCGGGCTTTGGTACGAGATACCCGCTCCAGATTCTGACCCCTCTCACAGGCCCGGCTCTTGCTCTGCTCGGTGATGTTGTTTAACACCGGCGTTCCTTCGCCCTCACGACACCTTGTACTATGTTATCCCTTTCAATAGACTCATCATCACAAGAGCTTTACGACCCTTGTCTGAGCGACAGAGGCGATTAACTTCCGGCTTATTTTAGCCATGGCCGCGAGAGAGAGAGAGTGCGCGTGTGTGTACCGATGTTTTGATTCCTGACTTCAGTTGGGAAACCCCACTATCCCGCATCATCGGTTTCAATTCGTCTCGCTCACGACTGAGGCAGTTCACGGGAAGTTGATTAACTTCTACCACCCGCCACATAGTGGATGTGCCACTCTCACGCGTGCAAGAAGTGAGCCATGGCTCAGAGAATGTCATCCGCTCTCAGGCATTGGGGTGGTGGATAGGATCTCCCCCGGAGAGGGACCTGTGTCACACAGCTGCGGACGCCATATAAATCGAAAAGTAGATGTCATATCACTTATTCGACAAGAAACCATGACGAGCATAGAGAGGGTAGCTGTGTTACCGTAGAGTTATAGATATCAATGCCTCCGGTGAGCAAATAACAGGTGGAACACAAATGAGCATAACCCCGGGTAACAATAGATACAAGCGAATAGGCAAATCGCAAGGACCCTACCTAGCCTAGGAACTTAGGGAAGGTCAACCCGCCAGACCTCTGGCTGCCAAGATCCTCGTGAGACATTAACAAGTCTCGTAAGGTACATGTCTTCGAAGCGGGCAAAGAAGGGGGTCCCTGCCTTCTAAAAACAACGAATCAGCATAGGACACCATTGAGGTTGCTGGAATCTCTGCGTACCTCCAGTTCCGTGAGGTAGGCCTTGATAGACTTGGTGACCTCATATGCTAGCTTCTTCTTTGTAATCGGGGCCCTCTCCTTCTTGTGGTTAGTTGTTATGATCTGGCGGCGACTTTTAGTCCAAGAACAGACACAAACATATGTCAGCAATACCTGTCTCGGCCTGTTGCAGGCGGGGTACCCCGCAAACTAACCAGACGAAGGGGTTCAGTAACAACAGAAATTGCTGTCATCAAATCCACGTACATGAATTCTGCACGAGATGGAGGACCCAACACTAAAACTACTCTGAAACATGGGTTCATCACACTCATCAAGGCCACCGAAGTATTGTTCCACGGCGTCGGTCAATTTCATTCCTTCCACACTGTTCACCTTGAAATTGACCGTCCCGAAGGGAGTCCAGCCTGGCTGCATGAGTTGAGGCATATACGCAACCTGTTCCACCATGCGGAGATGAAGGGGTGTGGGTGAAATAGGAGGGACTACCTAAAAGCGGCACGGTCTCGTGAACCATTCCTGGGTGGATCTGAATTTTACGATGCCCACCTGGTTCCCGAAACTATCTACCGTTGGAGGTAATAGTTGCCAACTCATCGAAGCCCGTTCCAAATGTTCAAGTATGACTTTAGCAGTGGGTCTGAGTTTCGGTTGGGGTGACCAACACCGTTCCAGCATGCCCCACAAGTCATCCGTGAACCATATTGCTTCTGGCCCTTGCGGTCTCATCGGACGTTCACCATCGATGACCTTCTTCATGACTTCGGAGTCACTATAATGTGGGAAAGGAGGTTGGCCAGTGAGCACTTCAAGTATCACCATCCCGAATGCGTAGCAATCTGATTCATTTGTCGCCCGGCCATCCTCGGAACCGAACTGACCCAGATTGAGACGCTCCGGACTCGTCCATCTCGCTGCACCGGCAACCCCAGATGAATCTGAGGCCGAAGTGTGTGTAGAGTCGGAGATGGTGAGAAACCCGAAGCCTGCTATACGAGCATGACCATCTTGATTGATCAGGATGTCGGCCTTAGATAAAAGGCGTGTTAGGAGGTGGATTGGCAACTTGCATTCGAGACCATACCCCTTTCAGATCCCCGTGTATCATCCCCTCGCCATGGATGTATACCAACCCCCGGGCAGAGTCTTTGAGCTGTTAGGAGTAGTTTCATCGGTGACAGGCGCAGTCGACAGCAAGAACGAAACCTCACAGGTTCAAACCGATTAACATTCCTATGCACTGTCACAAACTCATTGATGTTTCCATTGGTCATCCATTCGGATACCATCGCAAAGTGGCCATCGCTCACTGTCACTCCCAATAGCGGGAGCACATCTGGATGATGGAGGGTTTTCCACATTATAACCTCTTTGCAAAATATCTACGCAATTGCGGTCAGCTCCTCACTACGCACTTTTGGCAAAACCCTGGTGGCTAACCTTGAAAATCTTACTGAGGTCGCTCATCGAATATGTTCTCAGAACCCTGACTGCGACCTTGCGATGTCGATACTCGCCAACCCACACGTCAGCAAATCTACCCCTGTACAATGGATTTTCTGATTGATCATAACAGGGTGGGATCCGCAGGAGTGATTCCGGAAGCAACATCTGGCGACCGCATATCTCACACAAAGCTCTCAGACACTCGTTCCGGGGTCGTGGTGTTAGACTACCCAACATCTACTCAGCAAGACGGGAAAGTTTGAGTTGACGTCAGTGGGGTCTTCCGAGGCGAGGAAGTGAGGAAGTACCTTATCTACCACATCAACAAATGTCTCAGCATCGTCCCGACTGAGACACTTGATTGCCTCAGTTTCATCGCGGTCAGAGAACAGTTCTGCGATCAGGGGAATGCGTTCATTCGTGCCGAGGGAGTGATCAATCAAACGTTTCCACACTGGAATCCTGTCACACGTGAGAAAACTATCAAACAAATAAATGAGTGGATTCCAGAGCTGAAACTTACAAGCCACGTGAAACTTGTGAAGCTTGTAAACGTTGGAAAGCTTCCTGATCCTGGCATTGTGATATAAACTTCCATGGTCTATTCGTTAATGCGGGGTGGATAACTCACCTGGTTAACAGCTCTTGCAGGTTCTTCTCGGTCCAGCATTTCCAATGGCTGAGACGAAGGAGATGCATCACACACATCCATACTTTCCACAGTAACTATGTCAGATAATTCCTGTGTCAGTGAATTCGTTGCTGAGAGGACCGACGACTGGTAAGAGGATGGCTTCCAGGACTTCGGGGCTCCCTCCAAACACTGAAGGACGACCTCAATGCTCGGGCGGCCTTCCGGCTGGGTCATCCAACAAGACCCTAATACCTCCCATACTTCATCCGTGAACCACACCCCATCTTCTCCTTGCGGTCTCTCGGGCCGGTCACCCCTGAGTATCTTCCCAGAGATGACCCGGTTTGGCAATTGATAGAATGGTAGATGTCCGCTGAGAACCTCGTATACCACCATTCCAAGAGCATAGCAATCAGAAAGTTTTGTCGGACGGTGGTCCTGGGTTTCCGGGTCAAAGAGCTCTGGGCCCATCCATCGAGTGGTACCACCCTGCATTGATGAGCTAAAGGTTGTTGAGCCATCTGATATGATGGTAAGAAGACCGAAATCTGCAAGTCGAGCATGGTGGACTTGATCAACCAGAATGTTGGCCTAACAGACAAACGCCATTCAAGAGGACGATGCGGTTGTAACTTTTGAAGACGTACTCCCTTGAGATCTCCATGGATCATACCCTGGTTGTGCATATATATCAAGCCCCTTGCAACGTCGCTCAGCTATGAGAGGCACGCATTTGTCAGTGACAAACGAGGAATACAGGAGCTTTAACGGTGAACGTACAAGTTCAAACCGATTTGCATCCCAATGTGCAGCTACGAATTGATTTATGTTCCCGTTCGACATCCACTCCGATACCATCGAGAACTCGGTCTCGGTCATTATCACTCCTAGGAGTGGCAACACGTTTGGGTGCTGGAGAGCCTTCCACGACACAAACTCCTTGCAGAACCCCTGCACGAGTTACGGTCAGCTTTTGAAAGATAGTGTTGGGAACTGAGAATGCGACTAGCAACCCACGCGGATAACCTTCTGCAGGTCGCTGGTATCATATATCCTCAACCTCTTAACTGCAACCTCTCGTCCCTGATATTCGCGCTTTGACACGTCCCCGAATCCTCCACGGTACAGCACAACGTTACCCGGATTGTCGCATAACTCAATCATAAGTGATCTAGGAAACAGAGTATTTCGAGCACACGTCCTGTATAACACTCTCACGCATTTCCTTCGGATATGTGATGCGAGATCGAGTTCGTTCAATGCCTGAACACAAGAACGTAGGAAGGGGGGGATAAATCGGCCATCCTTTGAAAATAAAGAGTGTGGTGGTGCATACCTCATCCATCACATCGACAAAGGCCTGAGCGTCGCTCTCCCTGAGGAGATCAACCACATCGGTCTCCCTTCCTGAGAATATCTTCCCAATGAGGGATGGGAGTTCTTCACGTGGAACAGTGCGAGCGATCAATCGTTGCAAAGCCCACTCCTGGGAGCCGATGGCGATGGATGTACCAGGAAGATGTCGTGTAGGATCGAGACCAGGCGATGGTAGGGGTAAGGATATGTCACCGTTGTTCATGGCCTTTCCGTTGGTAACGCTGCAACCAATCAACACGGGATATGTGGCGTCAGTGCCACAAGACCGAATTTATAAAAAAGAGCAAGCGTACTAGGGAATAGATTCGTTTTTTCGATTGCAGGATACGTGTTAGGATGGCCCCAGGTAGTTGCTGGTATGAAACACCGATGTAGTCTATTTGCACAAACGGCCTGTGAGAGGCGGTGGGCAGAGCTAGAGGGCCAACGCACCACTATATGGCCGGGTACTAATTGTTCTGTGTCGTAACCATCCACGTGCTATTGAACCTCGATCCAGGTGTGGAACGCTGTTATTGCTCCTGCGTAGGATTCTGGATTCAGGCGTATGTCGGCGACCGTCCGGACTCGAAGGTGATCGTGGCGAGGAGAGAAATGATAGCGAGCCGCTGAACATGTGGTTTACACGCGGCACAATACGCCGCGGGCAACTCGAGATGGCCCGTCCAGGTGTGCTGGCCACAAGTGCAGATGATTTTGTACCGGTGCTGCATACCGGTAAGGTGGAGACAATATGAAAAGTTAAGCACGGGTGTCCGGGGTATTTGTTTCGGTGCGGTCTGATTGAGGCTGATTGAGGGACTCCATCTTCAGGAACACATAAGGTTGCCGACAAATATTGAATACTCGTTGAATATTGAATACTGATGCGGAAACTGCAAGCGAGGAAAAATCACTGGTAAGCTTCGACAAGTATAACGATCGCAGGCTTGAAAAGTCGTTTCCTTCACCTCGCTGTCCAGATAGGTCGCGTCGCAACTATCCAGGTCTAATGGTGGCCGTGATTGAGGGTGGTAGGTGATGAGGCCTTGAGGTTGAGGATAAGCAATTGAATTCGATTGGAAGTCACTCTCACTCTACCCTTGGTTCGAGGTGCAGAGCCACCGTTCACGTTCACACTCCACTCCTCTATCACCCCTGTGCGGTCTCTTCCTGCTTTTTTACAACTCAGTCAACGCCAGGAGCTTACGACATTGCGACACCTCGACGCCTAGCAACTGATAAAATCGACAACCCATCGTCCCACCTTTCCCGTTCAAGTCTGACCTCCTGGCCCAGTTCGTCTGGACCCGACGGACGCAGGGAACCTATTAAGACTACCCGAGACTCTTGACGGTATGTATCGGAGTGGTTCGAATCCTGCTCTTACAATGAGTTTGACTGGCAGGTGTCCTCAACGACCACGTCGACCCATACCCCCTTCCTCGCGCTTAAGCCGTTCCGCTATAACTTCCCCTGCTCAGGCGGCCACAGCAACCCCCCACTGTCCTCACAGCAACCCGCTCGAAGAACGAGGGGCAGTTTCCCTGGACTTCTGTCGTGACGTGACTTTACGGTTATTCCATCGCCTCTTTATATTTTCCACGCAGCCGTATACCTTCCCCTCAGAAAGGTTTTCTCCCTTACTCGTTCTTCCTCACCCCCACGTCATCCGCCTCGTGTGTGTCCAAAACCTCCTATTGGCCTTTTCCCTTGCCCCGCGTTCCATGGGGTCCCCCGTACTCATCAGGGACCACTAATCCTCGAACGCACTAACCGTGTTTCCCCCCCAACAGGCTCCCTTCTTCCCTGCTCTCTCATACTTCTCGCTGTTTTCGTTGAAATCGTTCTCGGCTCCCAACCATCCCATCTACCAGGTGTGGGTGTCCGCCCCTGCGTTCGGGAGTTAACAATTCTCATTTCACCTTTCCTCCAAGCCTCGCTCCCGAGCCCCTCTCCCGCCCTCTCTTTCTCTCGCACCCATTACCGCCCTTGATTAGCGATTGACCAGCAACGGCCCCCGGGTTCGGCCACTAAAATTTTTGGTGGGCCCCACTGCAAAGCACAGTTCTTCCTCGTCCTGATGTTGACTGTGTGGTTTGTCCTCCCCTCCTCTCTTCGGCGACTGATTTTCTGTCTCTCGTTCTGTCCTCGTTCTCCGAACCCTTCGTCTGTCGTCTCTGGTATTCTGGTCCCGGCGTGACACACTCTTCTTTACTCCACTTGTCTCCTTTCCGTTCGTCCGTCTCTTGTATCTGTTGATTGTTCCTTGGTACTTTCCTCCTGAATATGTAACGTTCGGTCACAGGCGCGAATCGGCGGGGGTGGGAGTAATCGATGCATTTTATATCAACGAGAACGCCTTGTGACCGACCGATCGACTCCACCTCCCCCTTTCCCTCCCAGCATGCCCCGGTTGTTTCCTTTTCATTGGCTTGTAACTAGTCACTACGTTCCGGCAAGGTTTACGGCGAAAACCAAATATAACGCTTGTGCGGGTTTCCTTGACTTCGATTTATCTGCATTCTTCCCCTCACACCCAGGACGTTTGGGGTGGATCTGCCAGCGACACAGTGGTATGGTGCCGGAGTCTCGTGCGTGCTGCCAAACGAGTGTTCGCGTGTTCGAATGCCCACGGGTCGGACAAAAGGTCCTAGTGCTTGGTTGATTCGGCGTCAGGCACGGAGGAGAGGGGCCGCACGTTCGACGTGGGTATCCCTGACGCGACCAATCTTCGGCTAATGGTCTCACGATCGCCGGGTCACGTCAAACGCGCTGTTGGAGTACCAGCGATTCCCCAGGGCCCCACGTCCCGCCTTGCACTTTCAGCGTTTGTCAAGGAGATTCGTGGTGGTCTCAAAATATGTGAATCACTACTTGATATATCGGATATATCGTGTACTAGGCGCCTGCTGAATTCAAAGGGAGAGATCCGGCTTTTCGATGGGATGGCGATTGCCCGTCGGGATTCTTCCACCATCGTTGGAAAAGTTGCGCTCGCCCGTTTGCTATCTGTTATTTCTGTAAGGTAGCCGCCTCCCGCCCCAGAAGCCAACGTGTTTCGCGAGTGCATGCGCCAGCCTTGACGAGATTTTCGAGAGGTTAGACGACGGCTTTAACCTCCAGTCGCTCCTTCGGTTTCTCGTGCCATCGCTTCTTTGTGATCTTCCAGGCCACTGGGTATATTCCTATGGCTTCGAATGAAGGTCATTTCTGTGGGTGCTTACCCTTTAAGGTCTTGAGGTGGATCGCGGGGTCCTAGAACTCGAAAACTTGAAGGGACTTCTTCCTCTTCGCCCATAATCGTGCTCGTAGTGCACAGGACAGCAGCGTACAGCAATGCATGACATCGACAACGGGGTCTTCCCACGTCAATTGATAGAAAAGGCTGGGTTGACGGCACGAACCGAACAAGGGCAGAAGTTTCCTGGGGATCGGCCGCAAATCAAAGCTACCCCGCTCCTCTGGACCTGAAGCTTGAGGTCGAGTCCCAACCCCGACAGAACCCAGATCATATACTATTTTGTCTGTCACTCTCGCGTTGTGTCAGGATACTCCCTGATGTGAGTAGATGGTCAATGAAAGCGGGGGTGCATAGAATAAGGACACAACATACTATTATAGCACCGTCTAACTTAGCTCCGGATCCCCAGAAACTGTGATGATTGTGAATTGACAATGGGATGTGCCGAGAACGCGACACAACGTCCAGTTCCAACACAGTGAGGGTTTGGCTGAATCGACGCGCTCGTTTCCTCGGTTAGGCCTCCAAGCACTAATGTGGTGGATTCTGACGAAGGCTTTGACCGACTCGGCAAACGGTCCGCCCATCGGAACTCTGGATGGGGTTTTGTCGCAAACTATCCAGTGTCTGGAGATGGCCGCTATTGAAAACGGCTGGCGATGAAGTTTACGAAAGGTTGAGGAGAGTTGCAGTTCGATGGAGGCGCAGGTGTTTCGAAGTCACTCTCTACTAAGCCAGCTACACAAGCGAAACCTTCTCGCAATAGGGACTTGCCCGATAGCCACTAGGAAGTCTATTCAATCCCGCAACCTCAATACGTGTACACGCGGCGTAGTATGTCGCGGGCGGCTCGGGACAGCCCGTACAGAGTGTATCGACCACACACGTAGATCTCTTTGTATTGGTGGTCCAAGGCGCGTGAGTAGCGAGCCAAAGAAAAAGGGACATCATGAAAAGTCGAGCGTAATTTCGGTAATCGTCTGGGTGGTCGAATCGAGGTCGATTGAAAAACTCCATCGTCAGGAAAACACAAGGCTATACGGACCAGTGTCGATAAATCTTGATACAACATAAGGAGATACCGCGTCAGCAAACGGACCGTAGACCTGAGCGAAAGTTTGTATAGCAATCACGGGTTCGAAAAGCCTCCATGATCTCGGTGTCCGGCATTGTGTTTGTGGTTGAGCGGGACCTGGGCTAAGGTTGCGTCGCGAAAATGGTCGTAATTAAAAGCAGCGGGTGATGAAATTGACGGATGGTTGAGGACAGGTAAAGTTCAACGGATGCGCTGGCGCCTCGCCGATAGTAGCAGTACCCCCGGTGGCAGTACGTTGCTCCCTCCGACTGGCCAGTCCGATCGGACGACCTTGCCTTTGTGCGTAGAACTACCGTCTACGCTCCTCTCCTCCATCGCCCTTGTGCGGTTTCTTCCTGCTCTTGTACGGCCCAACCGACCCCAGCAACTAGTAATCCACCATCCCACCTTTCCCGTTCAACCTCGACCCATTGGCCTAGTTCGTCTGGACTCCTCACCCTCACGCCGTTCGCCTCATGCGTGCCGAGGTGCTCCTGTCATGGGCCCCCTCCCTCACCCCACGTTCCAGGGGATCCTGTATTCTCATGAAGAACCGGTGATCCCTGAGTGTACTCATGTTTTTTCCTTCAACAGGCTTCTTTCTTCCTTTCTTTCTCGTAGTCTCGCTGTTTTCCCTCGAAATTGTTCTCATCCTCCAACCGTCCACCTACGAGGTGAGGCGTTTGCCGAGATGTTCGCCCCCGCGTTCGAGGAGTTAATCACTCCATCGTTCGCTACTACTTTTCTGCCTTGTTTTTCGACCTTTGCGATTGCCATTGGCACGTAATTCACGAACTAAACGAGGTTCTCCCAACATTGAGGATTGAGAAAAATTTTAGGATAGCAGTCTGAAGAACAAATGCAACTTTGGATTACAAAGCAGAAGATATGGCGTGGTCAACGCTGGCGATCTGTATCTGACCTTTCGCCAAACCGACGGCTAATCCGAGAGTTGAATAATGTGCTCAAAGAATCCGAAAAAAATGTATAGCTATTGTTCTCTGTACGCTCCTTGAGCAAGAGACAACAACCTGGATGAATTTTAGAGAACGCACCATCCCTTGACTCAAGTTTCCTCAGAACCTCCAGGATATCGGGTCGTTTTTTGGGGTTCTTATTCCAGCACTTCCTCGTGAGGGTCCACATCTTGGAAGTAAATTCTCCGTGGGTTGGCTTATCTGGCCGCTCGTCCCGCGCGAGCAGGATAATCACCTGCTCTTCAGTATGGGGATAAAACGGGATTCTCCCTGTAAATATCTGAATATGCTCCAAAGAGTGAGAGACTGGCTTTTTAGCGAGGCAGGGAATGTTACCTCTATCGCCACCATCGCCAGCGAGTACATGTCGGACTTTTTTGTGGGCCGAATGAACCTGACTATGTCTGGACCCTTCAGTCCCACCGGCAATGCTAGAAGCTCTGGCGCTTTCCAGCGTGTCGAGCCTCTCCTGTTAGGTGTGGAATCATTGAACGAAGAGACGTCCCTCGTGGTTGATGAGAGTCCGAAGTCTGTCAGACGGGGACTGCCATTGAGATCGATCAGAACGTTTGCCTGTGTTTCTGATTCAGCCAGGCGGAAAACAGAAGGGGAGACCGGGTGCTTACGCCTTTTAGATCTCCGTGAATTACATCGATGGAGTGTAAGTATTCAAGACCCCTCGTCACGCCAAGCAGCTGCACGCCAAGGATCAGATGCGGGGTATGGTGAATGAGGTCGAGGACTGACAAGTTCGGCACGGTTAGCGGCCGTGTTTTTCTCAAGGTAGGCACACATATTCCCGTGTTCCATCCACTCAGATACGATGCAAAGCATGGACCCATCAACTATTTGGACTCCCTCGATCGTCATGACGTTGTCGTTTTTGACCTGTTTGGAAACCAGTACCTCCTTACAAAATTTCTGGAAGTTTCATGAGATATTGTTTGTCGAATGTGGTGACGGCGGCTGTACCTTTTTTATCTCGGAAAAATCATTTTCCTGTGTGACACGAAGGATCTTGAGCGCAAAGGTGGTGCGCGCTGGGCCATTCACCTTCCAAACTTCTGAGAACCCCCCACCTGGCTTTAGCGGCAGACCTTGTTTCTCGAGCGTAAATGGAACATGGTAAACGGTTGGAAGCAATCCCCTTTCTCCCCCCGCCTTCCTGAGTGCCCGAAGGCATCGTCGGTGTGTTGGCGAACCAGCGGGGAGGCTTTCAATAATCTAACAGGGGCTGCGTGAGGGGCTATTTGCAAAACAGGAACAGTGTACCTTATGCAGGCCGTCAATGTACTGCTGTGCCTCAGAGTAGCCACGGAGAACAGTTAAGTAATCATTCGCGTCGAACATTTCGTCCAAAAGCTGTGCGGCTCTCTCAGGATCCAGTGTTCCTTGGGCAACGAGGTCGAACATCTCCATCGTGGTGGTTGGGATTTTTTGGATCGTGTTCGAGGCCGGATCCCAAAGTGTACAATCAGCGTCCGCCATTGGGGGTAATGGTCGCCAAGCCATTGAAGCCCGTTCCAAATGTCCAAGTATGGCTTCAGCAGTGGGCCGGACATTCAGTTGGGGTGACCAACACCGTTCCAACATACCCCACAAGTCATCCGTAAACCACACTGATTCCAGCCCTTGCGGTCTCATCGGACGCTCGCCATCGATGACTCTCCTCATGACTGTGATGTCATTATAATGTGGGAAGGGAGGTTGACCGGTGAGCACTTCAAGCACCACCATCCCCAATGCGTAGCAATCTGATTCCTTCGTCGCCCGACCATCCTTGAAACCGAACCGGCGTGGATCCAGACGTTCCGGACTCATCCACCTCGCTGTGCCAGTGACCTTAGGTGAGCTCGAGACCGTAGTGTTTGTAGAGTCTGAGATGGTGAGAAGCCTGAAGTCTGCTAGACGTGCATGACCACCCCGATTGACCAGGATGTCACCCTTGGATGAAAGGCGTGTTAGGAGGTGGACTGGCTCGAACTTGCATTTGAAATCGTACCCCTTTTAGATCCCCACGTATCATCCCCTCACCATGTATGTATATCAATCCCCGGGCAGAGTCTTTGAGCTGTTAGGAGTGATTCATTAATGACGGGTGCAGTCAATAGTAGGAAAAAACCCCACAAGCTCAAACCGATTCACATCTCTATGCGCCTCGACAAACTCGTTGATGTTTCCGTTGGTCATCCATTCGGATACCACCGCAACGTGGCCATCACTCACTATCACTCCCAACAGCGGGAGGACATTTGGATGGTGGAGGCTTTTCCACATTATAACCTGTTTGCAGAACCTCTGTACAATTGCTGTCAGCTCACTAAGCGCTTTTGACGGACTTTTGGTGGTGACCCACTTTGGTAGTCTTATCGAAGTCACTCGCAGAGTATACTCTCGGAACCTTGACTGCGACCTGGCGTCCCTGATACTCGCCCACCCACACGTCAGCAAATTCACCTCTGTACAATGGATCTTCCGATTGGTCATAGCAAGGCAGCATTTGCCACAGTGATTTCGGAAGCAAAGCCTGGCGACCGCATATCTCACACAAAGCTCTCAGGCACTCGCTCCGGAGTTGTGGCGTTAGACTATCCAGCATCTACTCAAAAGTTCGAGTTCAAGTTAGTGGGGCCTTCTGAGGTGAAAGAAAAGTAAGTACCTCATCTACCACGTCGACAAATGACTGAGCGTCGTGCCCGCTAAGACACTCGACCGCCTCAGTTTCATCACAGTTGGAGAATATGTCTGCAATCAGGGGTATACGCTCATTCATGCCGAGGGGGCAATCAATCAAACGTTTCCACACTGGAATAGGTTCTTCTTGGTCCAGCCTTTCCAATGGCTGAGATGAAGGAGGTGTGTTGCTCGCATCCGTGCACTCGACAGTGATTATGTCAGATAACTCCTGTGTGGGTGGATCGGCTCTTGATGGAACCATCGGCAACTGGGGAGAAGGTGGCCTCCAGGATCTCGAAGCCTCCCCCAAACACTGAAGGACATCCTCGATGCTCGGGCGGCCTTCCGGTTGGGTCATCCAGCAAGATCCTAATATCTCCCACACTTCATCCGTGAACCACACCCCTTCTTCTCCTTGAGGTCTCTCGGGCCGGTCACCCCTGAGTATCTTCGCAGAAATAGCCCATTTTTTATACTGATGGAATGGCAAATGCCCGCTGAGAACCTCCCATGTCGCCATTCCAAGTGCGTAACAATCAGAAAATTTCGTTGGACGGTGGCCCCTGCCCTCCGGGTCAAAAAGCTCCGGGCTCATCCATCGGGTGGTACCACAATGTTCGAGTGAGCTAAGGGTTGTTGAGCCATCTGAGATGATTGCAAGAAGACCAAAATCCGCAAGGCAAGCACGACAGGCTTGATCAACCAGGATGTTGGCCTAACGGATAAACGTCATTCAAGAGAATGATGCGATTATAGCTTTTGAAGACGTACTCCCTTGAGGTCTCCGTGGATCATACCCTGGTCGTGCATATAGATCAAGCCCCTTGCGACGTCGCTCAGCTATAGGGCCACGCAATCGTCAGCGACCGTCACGAAATACAGAAACTTGAACGGCGAACGTACAAGTTCAAACCGATTCGCGTCCTGGTGCACAGATACAAACTGGTTTATGTTCCCGTTCGGCATCCACTCGGACACCATCGAGAACTCGGTCTCGGTCATTATCACTCCTAGGAGTGGCAACACGTTTGGATGCTGAAGAACCTTCCACGAAACAAACTCCTTGCAGAACCCCTGCAAAATTTACGATCAGCATTCAAAGGGCTACGCTGGAAACTGAGAATGCGACTGGCGACCCACGCGAATAACCTTCTGCAGGTTGCTGGTATCATATATCCTCAATCTCTTGATTGCAACCTCCCGACCCTGATATTCACGCTTTGACACGTCCCCGAAACCTCCACGGTACAGTACGACGTTGTCTCGATTGTCACGTAGCTCGATCCTTAGTGACTTGGGAAACAGTGCATTGCGAGCACACATCTTGTATAACATTCTCACACATTTCTTTCGGATACGTGATGTGAGATCGAATTCGTTCAGTGCCTGAACAAAAGAATGAGGAGAGAGGAGAGTAAATCGGCGATTTCTCAGAAATAAGGAGTGTGGTAGCATACCTCATCCATTATATCGATAAAGGTCTGAGCGTCGCCCCCCGTCAAGAGCTCAACCACGTTGGTCTCCCTTCCCGAAAGTATCGCCTCAATAGTGGATGGGAGTTCATCGCGCGGAACGGCGCGGGCGATCAATCGTCGCCAAACCTGCTCCTGTGAGCCGATGGGGATAGGTGGATCAGGAAGATGTTGTGTAGGATCAAGACCAGGCGAGGGTGGGAGTAAGGATGCGTCGCCATCGCTCATGGCCTTTTGTTGGTAACCCTGCAGCCGATCGATACGGTGTGTGGCGTGTTCAGCAGTGCCGAAATCTTTATTATAAAGAATAAGGGGGAAACAAATTCGTTGATTTGACTGCAGGGTAAGACGGTCTCGGGTGTTTGCCGATATGAAATACTGACGTAGTCTATTTGTGCAAATGGCCTGTGAGGGGTGGTGAGCAGAGATAAAGGGCCAACGCACCGCTATATGACCGGGCACTAATCGTTCTGTGCCGTGACCATCCACGCACTATTGAACCTCGATCCAGGTGGCGCTGTTGTTGCTCCTGGGTAGGATTCTGGGTTCGGGTGTATGTCGGCGACCGTCCGGACTCGAAGGTGATGGTGGTGGGGGGAGAAATGATAGCGAGACGCTGAACACGGGGCTTACACGCTGCGGGCGGCTCGGGGAGACCCGTCCGGGTGTGCTGACCACGAGTGCCGATGGTTTTGTACCGGCGGTTTAACGCGTACCGGTAAGCTGGGACAAAGACGACAACATGAAAAGTCAAGCGTAGGCGTCCGGAGTAATCGTTTTGGTGCGGTCAGATTGAGGCTGATTCAGGAGCTCCATCTTCAGGAAAACACGAGGCTGTTGACGAATATTGAATACTGATGCGGAAACTGCAAGTGAAAAAACGTGCTGGTAAGCCTCGACAAGTATAAGGATCACAGGCTTAAAAAGTCGTTTCCTTCACCTCGGTGTCCAGACGCCACCAGCACTGCGGTCGTGGTTGAACGGGACTCCGGGCGGGGTCGCGTCGCAAGCTATCCAGGTCTGATGGTGGTCGTGATTGAGGGCTACGAGTGATGAGGCCTTGAGGACAAGCAATTCGATGGACGTGCTGACGTTTTGTAACCGAGCTGTATGCGGTAGGGCACCAGTGGCAGTGGCTCCCTTCGACCAGTCAGGCGGCCCGTTCGATTGGGAGTCACTCACCCTACCCTTTGCTCAATGTGCAAAGCCACCGTCCATACTCCATCTCTCTATCACCCCTGTGTGGCCTCTCTCTGATTTTTGACAACTCAGTCAACGCCGGGAGCTTACGACATTACGACGCCTGGCGACTGATAAACTCGACAACCCACCGTCCCACCTTTCCCGTTCAAGTTTGACCTCCTGGCCCAGTTCGTCTGGACCCGACGGACGCAGGGAATCTATTAAGACTACCGGGGGTTCTCTTGACGGTATGTATCAGATTGGCTCGAAACCTGCTCCTGTAACGAGTTTGACTGGTAGGTGACCTTAACGGCCACGTCGACCCATACTCTCTCCCTCGCGCTCAAGAAACGGCCCCAAAAAAACCCTGACATCCAGAACCGGTGTCCCGACCCCATCCATCCCTTCATGACTCTAGGCCGATCCGCATGCGGCCAAGTCTTCGTTGCTCCACCAAAGGCTACAACAGAAGATCCCAGCACCTCTCTCGCCCTCGTGGAACTATTTTCATTATGCCCACCGTCAGAAAGTTGACACTCCCTACCTACGTGACCACTGGAGACATTCGAACCTTCATCCAAGCGTGGCCCGCTCACACTGCACCGGTGCAGGATCAGCAACCTCGCCTTGACCATTTTTCCGAGGGTTTCCGCCGCCCTTCCTGTGGATCGCAAGAGCACTCATCCACTCCATCATCGATAATAACACTGCGTTCTCCGGTATTTGGTCCTGTCGCCATTACCTCTTGTGCTCAACGATTCTTGTTTTCGACATTTTTACATGCCGGGTCCGGAAGTACGAACGTTATGGACAACTTATTGAAGACGTTCCGGTTCTCCAAGGACGAGCAGTTCAGTACAAAACGTCCGGACGTGCTCGCGGTCGCCCTTCCGCAGATCAAAATCCTCCTGGTCCTACGCCTCGTTCTCCCTTCACACAACTTTGCGCTAACCTCACTCCCATGCTAGATTGAGTTTTTAAACAAGCGAATTTTTCCACGCGCAACCCAAGGAATATCTCATGGCGACCGGGAAGCAGGGCAGTACGGTGCACCGGGTTGTAATGAGAACAGCACGGATTCGGACAGATGTCTCGTGTTGGACCGTTCACTTCGTTCTGGCCTCGGGCGGGGATTCGATCCTTGGCTGCCATTGCAGTCCTGTGCCTCCCAGTCAGGAGTAAAGCAGGCTCAAGTATGTACCCGAGGTGATATCTGGCATCATGGTCCAACGATGTCAACGAGGTTAGATGGTAACTCAGAATGGCGGTGTAACTACCACGGTAAACAAATGAGTTCCATAATACATGACAACTAGGTCGCTGCTGTTCACGAGCAGAACCCCATGAGGAGAACTTAGACATGCGAACCGTAATTGTGTACACTAATTTGTCACCCACACTGACCCTCGGCGGAAGCGTCCTGGTGTGTATTTACCAGGCTGGGGATAAACGCGTCACCGTCATGCTTTCCTCGTTACTTGACACCGCGGGGGTCCGTGCAGGTAGATCAAACATGATTTGCGGAGCCACCGCCAGAGGCGAGACTTTATTCAAACACTCTAACACGCAGCTGATGCTCAGGGACGCCCGAGCTCAGCAATACTCCAAGACACCCCAAACCGCATCCGTAAACCACCTCACTGCTTCTACTTGGGATCTCATATAATAGGGCGATCACCTCTCAGGGGTGGTCGCAGGAACAGCGTAATGATGCTGGTTGTGGAACGGCATGGGGCCGCTCAGAACCTCGTCCACAGTCGTCCCGAACGCATAAAAATCCGAGGATCTCGTCTTCCGAAAGTTTTTGAGGCCGAACTTCTCGGGATACAAGAGCTCAGGGCT
>Ga0307515_10004282_pt1 | contig 29625 bp, 21 predicted proteins | sample 17_EM_MG_FD_194513 | JGI IMG/M metagenome (GOLD analysis project Ga0307515, IMG submission 194513) | Populus trichocarpa ectomycorrhiza microbial communities from riparian zone in the Pacific Northwest, United States - 17_EM | ecosystem: Host-associated > Plants > Roots > Unclassified | place... | reverse complement strand
ACCTCACCGACAAACGTGAGCCACCGATCGAAGGTAATTCCCAATGAGTCCGTTTTGATATTGCGTAGAATATATACCTGGCACATATTTTCGTCCAGGGAGTGAGAATTTGTCCACTATGAAGTCAACGAGGGCAATATTAAAGGAACCAAAAAATCCGCACGACGAACGAAAGCGAGAAAGGAATGTGAGGGACGGACGAGGGACCCGCGTGGAAGGACAAGAGAGAGGATGGAGTAGAGCGAGAGAGAAAGACATCGACGGAGGAATGCAATCCGGCTGTAACCCAATATACTTAATATTACGTGAAGCCCCAATTGTAAAGCAAGAAAGGATCAACAAGGAGAGATAGCGAGCTACACCCGAAAAGCGGTCCATCAGTAGTGCGAGGGGGTAGGGAAAACGCCCACCGGAAAGCCCAAAAGAGGGGATGATGGAAGAGGGAGAACAAAATAATAGTGAGGATGCGGATGATATATGATACTAGCTAGAGTAGTGTCTGGGGGCGATACGGTTCTTTCTGATGGAAAAGAAAGCGGGTCGTTACTGGGTCGTGAACAATGCGAGGGTGGAAAACGATGAAGGGAGATGGCGGAGAAGGAGGGCAGACGGCGTTTTATGGCCGCTGAGTGATCACCGGTGGGGGTGGGTATGCCCTCTTCTTCGTAGATCCACCGCCACATACAGCAGGAGGTGCCGCGGTCGGTCCAATCCAAGGGTCCAAGTAGGTGCAACTCTGGATTGGGACGTACATGCCCCTCGTGTCACTTGGGTTAGCCCAACCATTTCCAACGTCGATCTTGACATTCGACCCCGAAGATTGGGTGAACGTCGGTCCGGGCAAACTGACGATCGTCCCGGTCGGCGTGTAAGAGGGGAGGGAAGCGAGAGGTCCGCCGTTAGTAATGGAGGCGGGAGGCCACTGTAGTCCGGCGCTTTGCACGTTCAAACCGGCGCCCGAACCTCCAGTCTGCCAGGGCTTCAAAGGAGGAGTCCAGGGGTCGGTATTACCGCAGGCTCCCAAAGCCTCCCTAGGGTCCTTCGGCATCCAGCCTTGCTCCAATCCAAGCTGGTAGCTCCAGGCTGGTGTCTCAACCTTGCCCGAACGTATCGACTTGCCAATCTTCCACGTCCAGAAGAACCAGTTCTGCAAGGCGTCCATGGATGCCATAGCGAACGTCTTGATATCGTCTTTCATTTGTTGGTCCCAGTTCTGCCAATCGGTCCATTCGGTGCAGCTACCTTGCCTGGGCCATGATGCACCGTCGGAATACGTTCCCTCATACCGAGTACCCGAGTTGACGTTGTTGAGCCACAGACCGCAGTCCGTAACAGCGTTCGAGAACTCTCCCGCGGTAGTCATACCGAAGCTGGATAATGAGTCGTTTATCGTCTTGCCCCAATCGGCACAGGGTCGGTTTGCGTAGGTTGACATCGGGGAACTGGACTGTTGACCGAAACATATATATGGGTGCCAGTCGATGGCGATGCGGTCGGCGTTTTGCATGAATCCGCTGTAGTGTCCCAAACCCTGGAAACCTTCGTGGAAGGAGATGATGGGACCCTTCCCCTCGCCGAGTCCGGTGGCCTCACGCATGGTGTCATAGATAGCTTTGTAGCTGGGCAACGACGGATCAGTCTGTTAGAAACAAGGTAAGAATGAGGAAAGAACATACAATCCATCTAGCTGCGTTCCGCCGATGACGGGGCTGCCCCTAGGTTCATTGAGGACACCAAACATCACGACGACATCGCTGTACTGTGGTTGAGAGATAAACTCGGTGATGACCCTGATATAATCCAAGGTCCTTTGTGCGTTGGCGTAGCCCATGGCACCACGAAGGAAGTTGGTTTCGCCGAGTCGCCCAGAGTGGTTCCATCCGTTCTGGGATCCAGGAACGGCATGCAAATCCAGGTTAATCCGGAGACCATACTTGCGTGCCCACTGGATAGCCTTGAGGAAATACCTGGTTTGATGGCACGGTTGGTCAAGGTGACGAGGAGATGACGGAAAGGGTACTGACGTCCAACACACTCTAGGAAGGAATGGTTCATCACCCTGTACTTCGATGGCCCACCATGGTATGGGGATTCGCAAAAAGTTGAGGCCGGCACCGGCAATCTCCGCGAAATCCTTCTCGGTCTATGAATCGTGAACAAACAGTAGAATCAGGGGAAGAGTGCGTGAACCTACAATGAAAGTCTTGTAGTGGTCCTCCATCTGATTCAGTCCACCGCTAGCGGTATCGGCGGCCATAGCCTCACTCAACGTCCACTCGTCCACCGCGGGTTGGGAATTGTTGAGGTACTTTTCGAAAAGGCCTGGAACACTTCACGGGGAGTGAGTATCGGGAACGTAAACAACGAACTGTCGCACGTACATGAACTACGTAGACAAAGTCAACGCGAGCTCAGCGATTATAGCCGAGGTGAGATAGGAAGACTTACAGGTTCTGGGACAAGCCAACCACCGAGATTGACACTGCGAACATGGAACAATAAGCACAGAATGCTGACACGAATATTAGGAACGGACCCAAAGATACGATCTTCACCCCACTTGAACGATTGGTTCAGGGGAGGGGTCCAGCTTTGCGCTTGAGCGTTGTTCTTGAAGGGTTCATCGGAGTCCCAATACCAAGTTCCCCCGAACTTGTTCGAATAGGTCATCTCCGTGCCGTCGTCCAACCTAACGGTGCTTCCGTCTCCTCCCGACTTGACAAGATTGCTGGTCGGAGTGGTGTTGTTGTCGTTGTTGTTATTGTTGTTGCCATCTCCACCATCACTGCCACCAACTCCGGACGAAGTGTTGCCATTCTTCTTAATGACGGTAAAGTAGAGAGCGACGATGACAGCAATGGCAACGACGATGACACCGATGGCGACTGCGCCGATAATAAGCTTACGTTTGGATTTTTTCGGAGAAGCGTAGGCGTTACGCTTCTCTTCGAGATATCTGTTGTTCCTGCTAGGAGAAACGGTGCCGGCGACAAAGTCTGAATCATGGGGATCGTCTTGGTACGGGACGGAAGAGTAGTCCACGGCGGAGTCCCGGTTTTGTCCAAGGGGATTCAACGCATATACGGAAGATGTGTTTTCGGTGCCGTGGAACGAAGGGGCACCGAAGGAGGAAGCGAGAGACCCCCGAGTATCGGCACCTGCAGCATGACCGAGGAACCGTGGTCTCGCGATGGCGTCTTCGGTTAGACTTTCCACGTTTAACGAAGGGGCCGGGGTGTGTTCTAACGGGGTGCGGTCTAAGGTCGGAAGGGGGTTGTCGCTGTAAAGTCCTGATTGTTCAACTGGCAGGTCATCCTGATGACCGTCGCCAGTGTCGACTGGGTGGTAAGGTGTATTCGGCTGCGAAGACATTTCGGCTGCAGAGGGAAGGACTTGGGTGAGAAAACGGGCCTTGAAGGTGATGTGAGTGGGACGCACAGAGAGATCAGGTGAAAACCCGAGGGGTGGGGGCGACAACAGCGGGACGGGAACGACGGACCGACACGGGGGAGAAGGAGAAGGGAAGAAGGAAGGAAAGAGATGAGGATGGGGAAGGAAAGGGAAGCGATCTCCTTTAGGAGTCTTATGATGGACGGCACACTCGTCGCTTCCCACGAGCGTACTTACTTATGTTTTTAACGAGGAAAGACTACAAACCAAGACTACAAAACGTTTTCAGCGCTCTGGCCTCAGTAACCATCACCCAACACCGCCAAGAAATTCTGATTACGGCTTTCCTCCTAGCGTCCCAACAAGGGGGATGTGCCACACCCAAAGTGCACCTTCCCATAACCGGTCCTTCAAGGAAAGTTCCGCCACCCCTCCACGTGACGGTGTCGCGTCGCGTCCTTTCCCCTCCGTCCTACCTCATGTCCTCCAGAATCAAGCGTACTTATAGCAGAAGAGACAGATCCACTCTTCCCTCATCCTCGCCTCCTCCAGAAGATCCGGCACCAGAGCCTCCAACTTCCTCGCCATCTTCAACACCCCATTCACCCCCAATCCCGAAGAGATCTCTATCCGATGCACTAATTTTCCGTCCACCCGCAAAGAAACCGCGTCTAACGCAGCCCGAAGCGAAGAGATCCTTATCCTCCTTAGCATCCTCTTCGAAATGGAAACCTAATCCAAAGAAACAGTCCTTGATCCAACTCCACTTCTCTATCGACGTGTCCGTCTTGCGCAAATGCCCGATCTGCGACCTCTCCTACACTAAAGGCGCACAAGACGATGAGGTTCTACATAAATCCCACTGTGCTCGAATCCAGCGCGGTTTGGAATGGACCAAGGCCGAGACCAAGGAAAGCGTAAAACGCGGCGTCGCCGAGATCGATTCTGGAATCCGACTCAAGGACGGTTCACTCGGCAGAATTCTGGCCGTCAACGCCAATGTCACCGGCAAGATCGGCTCAAAGGTGCCCCCATTCCACCCCCTATCTCCCCGAACACGCAGTTCTGACAGATGTTGTCCCTTACATCAAAAAAACCTAAAAATACACAGCTCGCAGCATTATTCGAAACCATTAACCTCGCACTATCATCTCCACCTCTCACCCCTCAAACCCTAACTAACTCCAAAGCCTACCTCTTCCTCCTCACCCCTCCTGCCTCGAGCACATCCAAGTTTGCTTTGGTAGGCTCAGGGACCGGTAAGCCGAACGGGCGTCCACGCGAGACGATCGTGGGCTGCGTAATCGCCCAACCGATCGCAACGGCTATGCGCATAATCGAGCGTACCGGCCACTCTTTCAGCGAGACACCAATAGAGGCTGAAAATATTCCAATACGACGTGATGTCCGACGGGACAGTGCCCGAGAAATTCTCCTATTTGAAAATAGTCCCGCACTCCGACCGTCAACTCCGCATATACCCTCGAAAGGAGATTTAATAACAGTTGACGCATCCACTTCTCTATACTGCTCTCCGGAACCTCTGCCGACACCACTCGGTATCCCACGGATGTTCGTATCCTCTTCCTACCGAAGGTTGGGCATCGCTTCTCGTTTGCTTACCGCCGCTGCCGAGAATTTCGTTCACGGCGTTACATTGGACCCTGCGAAGGGCGAGGTTGCGTTTACCCAGCCTACTACTTCTGGGCAAGCACTCATGGAGAAGTGGGGGGAAAAGGGGGCTAGAGTATACCGCGAATAGAGTACCAGGAGCGCCGCTTCCGCCATTGGACGACCAAATCCTGGTTGTAGATCTATAAACGTACTGTAGCACGTAGATATCTTTATACTACTTATCACCGCGATTTCACCAGCCAGGGTTCCTGATGTAATGGCGAATAACAGTCTATTGTTACAGTATGTGATAAGCCCTGCTCTCGGCACAAGCTACATGAGAGACGGTGAGGATAGATACAGGAAACAACATAAGCGAGATGACAGTGTTGGCACAAGAACATAAGATGAAGCACGTGAAGGGTATGATCGTTCCAACACTTTTAAGGATCGACGGAAGGACGGTCGTGTAGCCAAGAGACCGTACATTGACCCGAGGAAAATAACCAAGGTAGCCAAGGGACAAGAAAACCGGAGGACGGTCGCCAATGCCGGACACGTCTTTTCAAGAATAAACTGAATGACAAGAAACACAGAACGAGGGACGAGGCCAAGCATCAATAGTAAAAAAAACTCTCTAACCGACTTCCTTGACAAAACGAGGCATCGAACATCTAGACTTCGACCTCCACAGCCCTTGGGCTCAGGGTGCTCGGCGGAGGAACAAATTCCTAGGGAATGCCGTCAATGTTATCCGAGGAAACGGAAACCAAGAACTGGGAACGTGAAATGGTGATGCTTACCCTAGCTTTCATACCACCAGCAGACGGCAACCTGGTCGAGTTCTGGAGATAAGTGTCAACCTCGGCAGCTGCGCCACGACCCTCGCTAAAAGTGAAAAAGTCAGCCATTGGCCCCGCCCCCGTCAGACCGGAAGGGCGGCGAAATACTCACTTGATACCCCAGACGATCAAACTCTGACCCCTCCTGCAGTCACCAGCAGCGAAGACGCCCTCGGCACTCGTTGCGTATTTCTAAGTGGGGATAATCCCAGTCAGCGGTTTCCCACAGCCTCACACTTAATGAAACTCGCCTTGAATGGGGTCTGAATGTTTGACCTTCCGTCCTGTTTGATGCCCAATGCCTTGATTACGGCGTTCTCCGGTCCCAGGAATCCCAAGGCAAGGAATACGAGCTGCGCGGGGAAAAACTTGGCAGACCCAGGAACCTCCTCCATCTTCCACCTCCCGGCACTGTCTTTGGTCCATTCGACGCGGACTACAGCGATAAATGAGTGCCCGTCCCCAATCGTTCCATGCGAATGACCACCATACCTGTGTTCAAACCTTTCAACTCGCCCTCATCATTCAACACGAACTCCTTGGTAGAAATACAGTACTCTCTAGGATCAGAACCAAAGTGAGCAGCGACCTCAGTGTGGCCGTAATCGGTCCTGAAGACCCTCGGCCACTGCGGCCACGGATTATCCGGCGCACGGCTGGCAGGCGGCTTTGGCAAGAGCTCAAAGTTCACGACAGACTTGGCTCCATGTCGCATGGAGGTCCCGATACAGTCGTTTCCGGTGTCGCCACCTCCAATGACGATGACATCCTTGCCCTTTGCGCTGATGTAGTCTCCATCTTGAAGCTCGGAATCCAGCAAGGACTTGGTGTTTTCCTGCAGGAACTCCATAGCGAAGTGGATGCCGTCGGCATCGCGGTTTGGTAACCTCAGGTCTCGTGGCCAGGTCGCGCCAGTGCAGACAATCAAAGCATCGCTCTCAGCTCTCAAGTCCTCGACATCGACATCGACGCCAACGTTGGCGTTGGGCACGAACGTCTATAGAAAAATCTCAGCGTGTGCCCTGTGACCTTTACAGAAACAGATGACGTACAACTCCCTCAGCAGCCATCAAGTCGAGGCGACGCTGGACGACACTCTTGTCAAGCTTCATGCTGAATCACAAGCGGGGCACATGATCAGCCTGCGTGCCATCAAAACATGGATGAGATGAACAACTTACTTTGGGATACCATACATCAGCAGACCGCCCATTCGATCGTTGCGATCGTAAACGGTGACCCAATGTCCAGCCTTGTTGAGCTGATCAGCAGCAGCCAATCCAGCGGGACCAGACCCGATAATCGCAATCCTCTTTCCCGTGCGAACTTTTGGAGGGTTCGGAACCATCCAGCCCATTTCAAATCCCTTTTGAAATCAAGATAACAGTCGGCAACTCATTTTAGTAGGCGGTTTGTGTACAGAAAAAAAAACCACCTTATCGATGATTGCACACTCGATGCTCTTGATCCCAACGGGTTGTTCATTGATACCCAAAACGCAGGCGCCTTCACACGGTGCGGGGCAAACACGTCCAGTGAACTCCGGGAAGTTGTTGGTAAGAAGCAACCTGTTGAGGGCATCCCTCCATTGATCCTTGAACACGAGGTCGTTCCATTTGGGGATAACGTTGGAGATCGGACATCCAGTTTCAGATTGGCAGAAAGGAACGCCACAATCCATGCATCGGGAGGACTGGTACTTGAGTTCGTGGTCGCTCAAGCGGTAGGAAATTTCTTCCCAGTCCTTAACACGTTTCCTTGGTGGGCGGTAGGTCTCGTTGAGGCGCTTGTATTTCATGAAACCACGCGTCTTGTCAAGTTTCTGCGCACGCTGCTTCGTCGCGTTGTCGTCGACCATCGAATCTTCAAGATCCAACAGGGCAGGCTCTGTTCGAGAGGGTTTGGTGGGGGAGGGCGTGGCGTTCCCAGGAGTGCCGGCCTTGGCCAATAGGACATCCTCGACTTCCGAATGCAGGTTGACTTGACTGGCGGTCCTGGAGGGAACCAAATCAATGACGTTCTGGCGCAACCTGTCTTCTTTGGTACGTGCGGCCTGCTCCTCCAATACGCGTTTGTAATCACCCGGCATGACCCGAACGAACAGAGGCAGAAGGTGGTGGAAATCGAGGAGGATTCGGTTCGCAACCTCAGATCCGGTGAAATGACGATGGTCTTCAATCATTCCTCTGAGCTCAGCAATTTCGCGTGGGTCGGTGACCTTTCCTAGCTCCACCATCTCGAGATTAACCCTCGAAGCGAAGGTATGGGCGGTATCAAGAACGTAAGCGATACCTCCGCTCATGCCAGCAGCGAAGTTCCGACCCGTTATTCCGAGAACGACCACGCGGCCTCCGGTCATGTATTCGCAGCCGTGGTCACCACAACCCTCGACAACAGCCTTGGCACCAGAGTTTCGGACGGCGAACCGCTCAGCAGCAATACCTCGGACGAACGCCTCACCATGGGTAGCACCGTAGAGACAGACATTTCCGATGATGACGTTTTCTTCAGCCTTGAAGGTAGACTGCTTGGGAGGGTAGACGATGAGGCGACCACCAGATAGTCCCTTTCCGACGTAATCGTTGGAATCTCCCTCCAGCTCGATGGTAATACCCGGAGCCAAGAAAGCACCGCACGACTGTCCAGCGGATCCCTTCATGTAGATGTGGATGGTGTCACGAGGAAGCCCCTCTTCACCGTACAACTTCGAAACCTTGTAGGAAAGTGAAGTTCCGAGAGCGCGGTCGGTGTTCGTAACCTCGCATTCGATGTGGACCGGTAACCCTTTTGTGAGGGCAGGCTCGGACTCGTCGATGAACTTGTTGTCAAGACGGATATAAAGCTTGTGATCCTGATTACGGACGCGGTAGGTCGCGGCACCGGGGCGCATCTGCCAGGCGGGTTTCAGAACAGCGGAGAGGTCGAGGTGGGCAGTCTTGATGGTTCGGCGCGGCTCATCAACCTTGAGCATATCAGCCCGACCAACCATCTCGTTGATGGTGCGGAATCCAAGTTTGGCCATTATCCTCCGCAGATCCTCGGCGATGTAGTAGAAGAAGTTGATTATCTGTTCCGGTTGACCAGCGAACTTGGCACGGAGCTGAGGATCCTGAGTGGCGATACCCACAGGACAGGTGTTGACTAAAAATCGCTCAATCACAGCTCCGCAATGTCGAATCAATACAAACTCACGGTGACACTTCCTCATCATGATACAACCCATAGCGATAAGGGGAGCAGTGGCAAAACCCCACTCTTCGGCTCCAAGCAGACAGGCGATAGCGACATCACGTCCGGTCCTCAACTGACCATCGGTCTGAACGGTCACGCGACCACGCAAGTCATTGATAACCAATGTCTGGTGAGTCTCAGCGAGACCCAACTCCCAAGGAAGACCGGCGTGTTTGATACCGGTCCATCGAGATGCACCAGTGCCACCGTCGTGACCAGCGATGAGGATATGATCGGCCTTAGCTTTGGCGACACCACTGGCAACGATACCGACGCCAACTTCAGAAACGAGTTTGACAGACACTCGAGAACGAGGGTTCGAGCACTTCAAATCGTAAATGAGCTGCTTGAGGTCCTCAATCGAGTAGATGTCATGGTGTGGGGGAGGAGAAATCAAACCGACACCGGCGGTAGAGTGACGAGTACGGGCGATAGAAGTGGACACCTTGTGACCGGGCAACTCTCCACCCTCGCCGGGCTTAGCACCTTGAGCCATCTTGATTTGGAGCTCGTCGGCGTCAGCGAGGTAGTTAGAAGTGACGCCGAACCGACCAGATGCAACCTGTTTGATAGCGGAGCGCATGGTATCGCCGTTGGTGAAGACGTTCGAACGCTGGGCATCTTCACCGCCCTCGCCGGTGTTGGATTTACCGCCCAACCGGTTCATTGCGATGGCCAGGGTTGAATGAGACTCCATAGAGATAGAGCCGTAAGACATGGCACCGGTGACGAATCGACGAACTATCTCATTCCAGGGCTCGACCTGGTCGACGGGGATCGGAGTGGCATTCTCGTATCGGAACTCGAGGAGACCACGGAGGTGAACGGCACGAGCTTGATCGTTCGCGTTCTTCGTGTAAGCGTCGAAGGCAGTTTGGTTCTTCTCCCGGACGGCGTCCTGGAGGTTGGCAATACCAGAGGGATCGTTGATATGAGCCTCGCCGCCGTCGCGCCAATGGTACTCTCCGGACTCGGGCATACCCGGTGGGATGATCGTCTCGCGTGAGGGCCAACCACGTTCGTGCAGTTCGAAGGCATCCATGGCAAGAAGGTCAAACGTCGTTCCCTGAACGCGACTCGCGGTTCCAATGAAACACTTCTCAACAACCTCGGAATGAAGCCCGAACGCTTCGAAAATCTGGGCACCTTTGTACGACTGGAGGGTGGAAATACCCATCTTCGACATGACCTTGAGGATACCGTTGTCAATGGAGTGGCGGTAGTTGTTCATGAGCTCCTCGACCGTCTCGTCATTCTTGGTCCTGTGAAAAACATCGGAAAAGTTGTTCGAGATAGGGATATACAAACGAACTTACAATCCCTCACGAGCGACCTTATGAATGGTCTCCATCATCAACCACGGGCACACGGCATCGGCACCGTACCCAAGAAGAACACAAAGGTGATGAACTTCACGGGCCTCGCCGGTATCAATCATCAAAGCGACCTTGGCACGTTTCTTGTGTTGCACAAGGTGATGATGAACTCCGCCGCACGCCGCGAGGGCAGAAAGGGGGATCCTGTCCGTGCCAATCGCCCGATCTGACAGAACGATGACCTTAATTCCATCCTCGATCGCCTGTAACGACTCGCTGCAGGTACGTTCGAGAGCCAATCTATAGCCAGGAAGACCTTCTGGCTTGGGGAAGGTGATGTCGATCGTCCTCGAAGGCCACGTTGAGTAGGCGACCTTGAGCTTCTTCATTGCCGTCATTTCCTCGAGGGTGAGAAGGGGGGATGGGAGAATGATGCGGTGACACTGCTCTGGCTTCATTTCAAGAAGGTTGCCCTCGGGACCAACGTAGGCCTCGAGAGACATGACAATACTCTCACGGATGGGGTCGATTGGAGGATTTGTCACCTGGGCGAAAAGCTGGCGGAAGTAGTCGTAGATCATCCTCGCCTGGGTGGACATGCACGCGAGGGGGGTATCGTTGCCCATGGACCCGAGGGCTTCCTTGCCATCGGCGACCATCGGGAGCATGAGGAGATTGAGTTGCTCGACGGTGTAACCAAAGGCCAATAAGCGAGGATCGGTGCTCAAGGGTTGAGGGTCGATCTTGATCTCGATTGGCTCAGACCGCTGGACCCGCCGGACAATCTTCGGAACGTGAAGCAAGTTTGTCTCAACCCAGGACCCAAAGTTTTGCTTGTGAGCGGTGTTGCGTTTGAGTTCCTTATCATCGACGATCCTTCCTTCAACCGTATCAACGAGCAGCATTCGGCCAGGTTTTAACCGACCCTTGGACACGATCTTTTCGGGGGAGATGAAAATGGCGCCAACCTCGGAGGCGCAAACGATGATGTCTTCATTGGTGACGACATATCGACACGGACGAAGACCGTTGCGATCGAGATTAGCTCCACAGTAACGACCATCACTGAAGGCGAAGAGGGCAGGTCCGTCCCAAGGCTCCTGAAGACAGGCTGCCCAGTTGTAGAACGCTTTTTTCTCGGGCTCCATGATATCATTGCCTTGCCACGCCTCTGGGACGAGCATCATGACGGCTTCGGGGAGGGTAAGAACGCCGTTGACGACGAGCAGTTCCAGAACATTATCGAACGCAGCAGAGTCGGAACCGCCGGACTCGATGATCGGGTAGAGGAGATCAAGTTGATCCCCAAATAGCGAGGAGGAGAGGACGCCCTCACGAGCATGCATCCAATTCTTGTTGCCTCGGACCGTGTTAATTTCACCTAACGCGAACGTCACACACACAATCTTAATTTTGGCGCCGAACAGACGGAAAATCAACCGAAGCGCGCACCGTTGTGAGCAGCCCACCTCATCGGTTGGGCCCTGTCCCAACTTGGGAAGGTGTTGGTCGAGAATCGTGAATGGACGAGGGTGAAGTGGGACCGATAGAGGACGTGATTCAGGTCGTGGTAATAATTGTAGACTTGAGGAGGGGAGAGTTGCCCCTTATAGACGATATTCTTTGAAGAAAGGGAGCAGATGTAGAAACCCTTCGCAAGGGTGCTTTACGTCGAGGGAAATGAGATAAGGGTTTAATTAATCAATGTGGAAAAGCTTAAAATGACTTACATGCTGTGGGTGGCGTACTTGCGCAGAACGTATAGCTGGCGTTCGAAACGCTTATCGTCAAAGGGGCCATTATCGCTGGAGTTACCATCCCCAAAATGGGCTCGAAGGACGACGAAGGGTTGAAGGATCGCAGGTTCTTTGCTGCTCGCAGCAGGACCGAGGATGGTGCCATCAGTTGGGACTTCTCTCCACCCGAGCACACGCAGACCGAGGTCGCTGGCTAATTTTGTGAAGATCGCCTGCTGTTTCTGTAACAAGACCGGGTCGTTGGCCTTGAAGAAAATATTCCCAACGGCGTACTGGCCTGGTTCCGGAAGAACGCAACCAAGGTCTCTCTCGGCCTCGCGTTTGAAGAGAAGATGCGGGATGTCCGTCATCACGCCGGCGCCATCTCCGTCCCGGCTGTCCGCGCCGGTGGCGCCGCGATGGGTCATTGCGCATAGGAGTTGACGAGCATCCGAGACAATTTTGTGAGATTCCTGACCCTTGATGTGGCAAATGAAGCCTACGCCGCAGGCATCTTTTTCGAATTCGTTCAGGTAAAGACCCTGAGAAGCAGGCAAGGCTGCGGACCAGGAATCGGGATCGCGTTCTACTTCATCGAAACCGTTAAGGGAATGCTCGATATCGGCGTCTGGTGTCCTTGATAAGAATTCCGAAGCAAGGCTACTGGCCATAGAAGTCTCTCGCACGCTGGATAGACTTCGGGAGGACGTCGAGGAGGAGGAGATAGAGATGGTGGAGGAGTCTACGAGAAAGAAAGACCCAATCCAACTTTTTCTCTAACGACCAAAAGAGCGAGTCACCGTGAAATTCGGAATTCGGAGAGATCCGTAACCTCACGCTAGCAAGCTCCCGCTGGATGCGGTCCGTGTCCAGCCAATCAAGTGCGAGCCATTTTGTATACTCCTCTGTTGGACACCTGATCTCACGTATAGGCGTGATAGATTATGGCGTAATGTCGGTCACACGAGCCTGAGCTATACGCAGTCTGTCATAGTGTAACTATTGTCTTACGACACCCGGTTCGCCGAGGAACGGAACCCAGTCCAACGGCAACATAGCTACCGTCCCGGGCCATAGCCTCCGTGGAAATGAACGTGTGGCACAATGTCCTGGGAATCGCGAGAGAATTGCGTGTATCTCACGTTCCGATTCCTTGCTTGACTCCTCCTATCCTCGCCACATCAACGGCCCGGAAAAATCCTGGGTTAACCTGCGCCATCATGCAGGGCACAACATACGGCAGCTGCAAAAAAAAACCCTCGCTCAGTCTAGAAGGATTGGGAAAGCCCGGCCTAGACCTGATCCATACCTTTGTGATGCCCGTTATATTGACGGACGGTCTCTCCAGAAGCCATCTCCCACAGGCGTGCTGTGTGATCGGAGGACGCTAGGTCGATAAAATTTGAGTCGATACCGTCAGTGAACATGAGTGCAATGAATGCTATGAATCACACCTGTAACGAGGTATGCTGAATCCGCACTGAAGGCGCAATCCCAGACCCAACGTTGGTGCCCTTGGAGCATCTTGTCCAACCTGAATTCGAAACTTGGAGACACGGACCAGATTTTCACTGTTGTGTCAGCAGAACACGTAGCCAGGTACCTTGAGATGAGATAAAGGTCAACATCAAACACGAGCGACGCGTGGAGACGTCTGGCGCGCATCTCACTTGATGTCCGGACTGAATAACACCCTGGTGAGATATTTGGTGTGAGCTTGGAACTTGGTGACAGCCTGGAAGCGCGGTGCAGCTGAACCCTCTTCATTAATCTTCCAGACATAGCATCTCCCCTAGAGCAATCGTCGCACAATTCAGAAACGTGATAGTACCGGTAGTATGGAACCCAAGATGCACACCTTGTTGTTTCCGGCTACTAAACAAGAACTGTCGGAAGCGAGGCTTACGGAACGCATAGGTATGTCGCCGGCAGGAGTCTGAAGCAGGAATGACGAGAAGGTTCAGGAAACACGGAGGTGAAGGGGGGACGTGACACATAGACTTACGAGTTCATGAGTGCAAGAGTTCTCAGATAGATCCCACTGTTTGATCCGGCCCGCCTGGTCGCAGGAGATCAATTCACCCTGGTTGGGGTGCACAACGACGTCGTTGACTAAGAATGAATGAACGGTCAGGGTTGATCCGAAACGAGGGGGTCAGCGGGGAGGGCACCTGGAGCTTCATTGTCGTAGTTTCGCTGAATATGCGAAGATCTGGGTGCATGAACGGTTATTTTAGCTCGTTTACGGTGATAAGGAATAACAAATGAGGGTCTCACCGTGGATCCCAGATCTTGATGGTCCCGTCTTCGCTGCCAGTAACGAGCCACTTGCCCTCGTTGTGAAACGAGACGGCGGTGATGTTGGAAGTGTGACCCTCGAACGTAATCAACTGTGGAGGAACATGAGGGGAGGGGGGATTATGGAATCCAAAATCGGATGGCAGGCTTACGGGAGTGGAAGACGAGTTTCCGACCTCATAGATATTGACTTTTTTGTGAATTGCGGCCGCGAGGAGGCGTTTGCTGGACGGAGGGGGGTGAACACAGCAAGGGTCATTTGACAGATGGGTAGGGCTCACTCGGGCGAAATAGCTAGACGATTTACTTGCTACACACAAGTCACCGAGGCCTGCTTGTGGTCGAGAGAGAGAAAGAGGATCTTACGCCAGATTCGCCAGACCGGGTGATCGTCCTGGAACAGATACCGGACCAGGCCTCCCAGAAGCGGATTTCGTGGTCGTATGAGCCAGTTACGAGGATGACGGACATGTCTTGTGCAGCTTGACCCGGGGATTTGTTGGCAATCACGGGCGCAGGCATGGGTGGCGGTCGTCGTGCAAGCGTGTGCGTGTTAGAACTATTGAGTTACAATATGGCACACACTCTTGTCTGGAACAATCTACCATCAGACCGCGACCACCTTCTTCCTTCCTTAGCCGCATTTCACCTAACTCTCCTGCGAGTTGGCTGGGACGATTTTTCTTACGTGTACCCAAAAACCGGGTTATCGCGCACTATTTCATGCATCAACCAGTCCGCCGCAGCGAGGCACCCCTCTGAATTGGATGGAGAGGCCCAACGTTATGCCCAATCGCGAACGTTCTTCGTTCTTGCGGCATCTCTTTTGATGAGCCGAGATGATCCCTCGAAGCCATGGACCCAAAAGACTCCAACAAAGCCCAGGTATCGGTATCTATTCAAACCCCTCGAGCTCAATCTCCTCTCGCTTACTGTGACGCAGATCAAATGCTACTTCTCCTAGCGTCCGTTCATAATGAACTCCTCCCAACCTGCTGGTGCATGACGTGCCCCGCGTCTCGCATAGCCCGTCCAGATTCTCTCCCCGGTTATAAACCTGTTCGGACGGTGTGTCTTTTGGCCCATCGTTCCCTGAGTGTCCTACCACTCACTAATAGTGTATGGACCAATTTCCAGTTAGTCCTCCTCGTCCAATTCTCATACCCCCCCTTTCTCATAGATACACCCCCGCTATGCAGCCCGGAACACGAGTTGTCTTTTGGGAAGATGCGGGCAAGATGAAACAGGGCAGAGTGCAGTCAATTGTTTTCGTCGACGTGCGTGTCTCCCTCACTACCGTTACCCTGTCTCGTCTTCCTAAACCCTCTTTATACTCTCAGGGAGTTGAAGTTGCCCTTATCGTCGTCGATGGCCACCAGAGAGCGCCCGTACAAGTCCCGTGGGTTCATCATCACTTTCTCTCCTTCGCGCGAACTCGATCTCTGACCGTGAACCCCAGACTCAACGCACTTTCAAGAGAAGGCTAGACCGTCCATTCTTCTCTCCACATCTCTCCCCCCGCAAAAGCTCCAAGCTCCGACCATTAGACGTGATGGACCCCTAGATGTGCAGCCCCGACGCAATTGTATCCTTCACCCCGATACCCCTACATCCCACTGCATTATATCCCCCTCATATTTCTCCCTCGCCACACCTTCCTCCTGCCTTCTCATTCCCACTATATTATTATAATTTGCCTAGGATGACATTGGGACAATCAAGTAATACTGCATTAGATACTATCTTTGCTTTTTAACCCTATTTTGCGATCCGATTTTTCTGGCCCTTGGAGTGCTTCTATCTCTCCTATCAAACTATACGATAGAGGTCCCTAGATTTTCGTGATTGGTAGCGCGGATTCAAGTTTCCGGCCGGTGTTTTACCCCAAACCGATGGTTTGACTGCGGGCTGACACCGACCCTGCGACGTTGGGCCAGACCATTCGATCCACGCTGCGTGACAAATCTCGCCGCAGATCTTAATCTCAAAAGTCGACACCCAACACGCGTCTTAAGCGTTCAAAAAGAGGTGGCGTTGGTGTCGTGTACGTACTGGGCGTCCTTCAACTTGCAGAGGCGGCCACAATACAGGCCCACAGCACGGAAGTGAGACTTGAGTTCTTCCGACGGCTATCCTCGTTAATGTGCTCTGATTCTGATACCCAAACGCTTTATTTTACCCTGGGGTGGGTCGTCACCGGATCGTCCGAAGTAAAATGCCACCGAGAAAATGTTCAGCCTGATTGAATGCCAATTGAGCCACCAAAAAAGCGTGTTCAGGGCGGCTGTAGGTCCTTTCAAGCTTCGCCGGTCACTAAGTGTGTCCCCCCCCTCGTTGTTTCTTACGTGTGCAACAACTATAGTGTGATTCCTATCCGCGACTTCCGGCGTAGGGACACGTTTAACCGCGAGAGGTTAGCCGGACAGCAAAATATCAGATAATTGAGGGTCAGAAGTCTCAGACACGCATCGGGACCGGCTATGCCGTCCTGGTGCCTGATATCTGGCTGCTTATTTTCATATCCGACGAACAGCACCATTCCTAAACCCGATCGCCGCTTCTTCTGGTGTTTGGTAGCAATCGAGGACCGCCAGGGGGACTGGATGCGTGGACGAACATGCGGCTTGTATACCAAACCGAATGAGGTTCCTCTTGTGAAAAGCGCAACGCTCGGGGAGGATCTTCATCCTCCCTGAAAGACTGCGTTTTGTGACATAACGTGAATTGTGCCACTGATACCCGCAAGATCGACTTTGACCCATGAAACGCACTTGCTCAAGTCGTTGCCTACCAGAAAGGTCAAGATTCGGTGGCGGCAGCGGCTGTGACTGGTCAGTACCTCATTCTTATCTTCGCCCTAAGGGTAAACCGGAAAGACAGACCCTTGTCTCGGGTGCGTGGGAGGCATGCATTCCATTCTTCCGCGCAAGCGGCATCGGATAGATCACGATATAGCCTCGCGCACGGGCTGGAACACATAGGTCGAGCCCCATTTTCAATTTCAAAGGATGCTTCGTCGTAAACGAACCGCGATTACAACATCACCATTCAGTGTCGGAGTTAACCTCAACAAGTGTTCTCATTTTGGGTGTGACCGTGCAGAAAAGTTTCAATACTCACCGTACTCACACGTCGTCACGAAAGCCCGGAGTGAGTCAAAGCGATAGTGCAGGTTGACGGTTCTATGTTGAGAATTTGAGTCAGGCGCGACGATGATAGGATCTGCAAAAAAGTAAAGATGTTTACTCGAACCATGATGCTAAGCCTTTGACCACCCGTTATCTCATGTCCACTCACGGATCCACTGCGAAGAATGGAATGTTTCCACTCGTAACGGATTGAGTTCCTGCACGAGTGTTCGAAGGTCAGGGCGGAGATTAATGAGCAGAATTGGAACCAGGGACTTACTTCTGCATGTAAACACTCCCAGATGGCAGGATTACATCGTGGACCAACGTCCGATCAGAGACCTCCTTCTCGAGACGGAGGATTCTGTCAGAACCTAGACTGACACCAACGATCCAAGATCCAAAGGCCTCCAGATGATCGACGTGTGGGTGTATTTCTCCGTCGGAAGCAAGGTGAAGGATGTGGTCCTGAATTGATTCCTCGGGGTGGAATTGCCGCAGGCGATTCAGTAGCTCGGAGAGTCTAGGCTGGTCTTCGGGCCAAGCAGAAACGTGCATTTCACGATAGTTTTTTATGACCCCATCGTAATGACCCTGATCGGAAGGCGTCAAAACTATGACCACGCCGCTGGAATTCAAACGACACGTTACCTTCTGGAAATCGTAGCATTGATCAGGAAGAAAGAGGCTTTTGACGTCAAGACGTTCGCTGTGTTCTTCGCCACGCGTCGCCTCGAAATTTTTGCGACGTTTCCTATGATGTCTATCTTCCGCGCGGTCTAGTTTGCTCAGCGAGGTTGCCAAAAGGATTTTCTGCTCTTCCTCATTGAACACGTTCAAGTGCAAAGCAAAATCATCACCGAGCCCGTGGTTCGAACTCAGGGTCGCCAGAGCACGGCTCCAGTGAGCTCGGAAAACATCGTAGCAGGGGCTCGATGGTCGAAAGATGGAGGACAGAAACATAGCGCACGTGACCTCAACCGCCCTTTTCCGCCATCCGGACCCCGACCACCCGGATAGAACCAGCGTCCGCTGGCATAGACCGCATGTATGTCTGCTAGCGATGCTCAGGAGCAGCAAGGAAGTTCGTTGTACGCCGCTTTGGCGAGGACCGCCACCCGCACCGTCGGTCTATACTTCTCTCGGCCCGTTCGGCTGTTCAGACCGTCGAAAGGTGGCTGTATTTCGCCCCGTTTCCCACCTTACGCCTCACTGACCCACGGGAAGTCAGTGGATGGCAGTCACTCAAGGGTTATGCCACGTATAAGGGTCACACGTTGAACTCACAATTTATCCAACGTCTTGTGAAGAAGGAGGGTGGTGTGAGTTCTGTCGTGAATCCTTGTCCGTATCTCCGCTCAATCCGTTTCAGTTCAAACTCGTCGCTAAACATTTCATTCCCCCAATCGCGGTCAATGCCTTACTCGGCACAGTTCTCTGGGCGAGCTACGCTGAAGCCCACTCCATCTTCGAGCCATATTTAGGTGATCATCCCACATTGCACGCCGCAGCTTCTGGTGCAGTAGCCGGTGGTGCACAAGCTATAATTGGTGCTCCGGCGGAGAACGTCCGGTTGATAATCGAGGGCGGTACTGGCGATGGCTGGTCTTATGCCTGGAAGGAGGTCTTCCGGGGAACAGAACCTGCCCGAAAAATAAGCAGGACTGAAGTACTCAACGAAGCTAGGCAGGTCCGAGATTGGATGCGGGATGTTAGGGATATGGCCGGCCGCGGATGGGACGGATGGGGTTTCGGTTTCATAAAAGACGTATCTGGTACGACATCCCAGTGTCGACACCATTACGTTTTTTTGACAACCATTGCTCTGACGAGTAGGTTTCGCTGTATTCTTCTCGATATTTGAGATCACCAGAAGAGTCTCCGTTAATGTCAAGACCACCACCCAGAATATCCTCGACGGGGAACCCGAAGCAGAGAAACGGTTTCCCGGCATTCGGAGACTCGCACCACGAATCGTTCATGCCGCGACCCTTGTCTCTGGAGGGGCAGTCGCTGGCCTTGCTTACGAGATGGTCTGCCGTCCAATTGACCACTCTCGACGCGCGTATTACCTCCAAGGGGTTCACGACAAGGGCGATCACTCGGTCACACGAACGTTATATCACAAGTTTAAAGAAGACGGGGTACTATCCTTATTCAAGGACCTTGGTCCTCACCTACATGAAACTCCGTCTTCGCGGCCCAGACTCCACGCATTCTTCCGAACGATCGCCCGCGTCGGACCCTGGGGTGTTGGTTTCTTGGTCTGGGAATCTTTAGGCCCTGGGTTATCTTAGAGGTACGAGTAGCTGTGGATATCTCCTTCCCTGTTATAGTCCACACGAGAATTGGAACGGACATAAGAGTTCATCTGTTGGTGTAGGAACCCAGACCGGGACGGAGCCAAATCCACAGAACAGGTGATTGGCGCAGATAAATGTTCGAGAACCATTCTGAAGCGGCGTTTGCTCAGTCTGTGAGTAATCGACTGCTCCCCCTGGACCTCGAACCCTCGAAAATCTCTCTTATCTGTGTCATGATGGTTAACTGTGTAAACATCACGCCACGCTTCCCGGAGTCTGCACTTCGGAACTTATACTCAACGGTTACAGATAAGCATAGGGAAATTGTATCGTCATCGTGATGACTAGGCTATCGTGGCTAGGGCTGCACATCGGCGGGCTTCGGGACTATGTCCAACACTCCGAGAACGTTCTGGGGAGCTTTCACCTTTGTTGGAAGCCGGTTTTCATCTGCGACATTCCGGCAGATTGGCTTGCGGCTCTTTTAATTTGGGGCTGATCAGCTGCCGCTGTGAGATTTCGCGACTGGGGAGATAAGTAATCCTCGGTTCATGGCTTGACATGAATATAACTTACCTGTGGAGGTACAACCGCCTTACCAGTGTTTGTCGCGCTAGCTGAGACCATCGGGGCGGTCGCGGTGTGCAAGAATTTGAATCCGGATAAATTTCGACTTTTGAGTGCTCCATACAATTCGCCGTCCGGGCTCAGGTTGTGAGATTAACGGGCTCGGATCAGGAATCATGGCTCGTGGTTCAACGTTCAGCGGTGGGCGAACGCGTTGTCCTGGCTCGTCGACGGCAGAAGAACATTGTCATTTCGAGTCCTACAGCAATAACTGAGGCAAAGTACCCCCTGGACGGATTGCAGACGAGAAAGCTCTCGCGCACTGCCCGGCCCTTGATTTTTGGTCATCGCACACGCGTTCGCCTCGTTGGTTCAGAGATATTATCCCGCAGTAGCGTACATGGGCGTCACCTGAGATCTCCTTACCGGCTTGAGATTTTGCCTTCTGCCGTTGCTCATCTGACCCACTGAGACAAAAAGAATTCAAATTCCACGCTCTACCGATAACGGCAAACTCCGGTAACACTCTCATCGCAAAATACCATCGCAAGACCGAATCCTCCCTGAAGGTGGAAAATCTAAGATGCCCCGATGCGCGCGGAAGGGTTGTGGAAAGGAATATGACAAGGACACCAACGCTGAAGAAAGTTGCTCCTACCACCCTGGTGATCCTGTGCGGACGCTCACCCTTCTCCCTCCCGCGTCTCTCGACATCCGCTCACGACCAACACCGCGTCACTCCAGGTTTTTCATGAAGGACTCAAATCCTGGTCATGCTGCAACACCGTAAACAAACCTGTCCTGGAATTCGATCAATTCATGCAAATTCAGGTGGGTGATCAGTTCAGTTCAAGACAGGGACTTTCAGCTGAGACCGAGATCGGTAGGGTTGCACGATTGGGTCGCATCTCGAGCACATCCCCCAGAATCAGGCGCCAAAGCCCACATCGAGTGTTGCCAATTTGACGCTGAATTCATCTGTGGGAGGTAAAGAGAGTTATTCGACCAAACCTTCCGAACCATCATCGAATCTGGTCAGCCGCACCGCCACGCCCAGGCCAGAACCTGTGGTTATTGAGGAGGATGACCTTACGGTCACCGTTGCACCCGGGACGCAATGCAAACGTCAAGGCTGTTCTACGAAATTTGTCAGTGACGTCGAAAACCGTCAGGGAGATGGAGCGGGGACCGCCTGCACATATCATCCCAGACCCGTTCGTGATCCGGCTTTCTCATGACGTATTATTCCTGATACCATTACGCAGCCGATATTCCACGAAGGTAGTAAGGTAACACAACATTTCACCGGAAACCCTCGCACATTCATTTATAGGTGTCATATGATGTCAGGGTTATCTCTGCTGCAAGCGTCGCGTGTTAGAGTTTGAGGAGTTCCTCAAAATTGGGGGATGTACGCATGGCCGCCACCTGTTCGCTTCAAAGGCCAAGTCATCAGCCGTATGTGTAACCCACCTGCTTTACTTTTTATGTTTACCCTGAGAATATGGTTGGCTGATTAATCGACCTCCTCAGGCGGAAGAATTTACTGGTTGTCGGATCGACCATTACCAAACTCCAACTAACGTGCATATCTCCGTATTTGCCAAAAAAGTTGACAAGGAGCGCAGTGCGGTCGTTTTCGAGTCGGAAAAGGTATCTCTTGCTCGCAAATCGTCCGCAACGGCTGGATCCAGCCCGCCAGATGCGCAGGACAGACAAACTGATGACGCGCGCGCCGCTTTCCTTATCGATGTATTGACAGATCCATATCGATTTATATCTGCCTGGTGGCAAACGGTTCAAACGTTCCCTCGACTTGTTTAGCGCAATCGATCCCGATACATCGTCGTTCAAGGTCTTAGGCACGAAGGTACGGCAGAAGTGTTTTACCCAGTATTTATCTCGAAAGTTTCATTCACCTTGTCATTTTGTCATTTTCCTGCATCTTCCCGTTAACAAGGTGCCGAGCTACTATCCTGACTGTGTCATTGGATGTCGCACTAACCCACGCTTTTTCTTTTTCTCTTCAGGTCGAACTGAATCTCAAGAAATCTGACGGAAAGAGCTGGACCGTGCTCGAGAAGACGACCCAGGATCTGGGGGGGTTCCAACTTACGTTTGGAGTTGGCGGAAGGACCGGCACCATCGGTGGGAAAGAGATAATCGTTGATCCTTCCAATCAACCCCAACCCAAGAGTCAGTAGGCTCGCCAACATCTACGCGCCGACGTCATTTATGGGGGAGATCCGTGGGATAATCAAGTGGTATCTGTGTAAGCGGGGTTGTAGTGTATAGGGGTTAAGACCAGGATGGTGTCTGGTTCTGCTCTAGATAGTCTTTGGTGATTCTATAGGATTCCGGGTTTCTCTATCTTCTCAAAGACCTGGATGAGGTCTCCCACTTCGAGCCCGTCAAAGCCACCGATACTGAGACCACACTCTATCCCTTTGCCCGCTTCCGTAATGTCCTTCTTTTGATGCTTAAAGGTGTCCAGATGACCTACCGGGAAAACGACCGTGGTCAGTAAAGATAGAGCGAACCCAGACCGGGGCGGGATCACGAGAAAAACTGAGGATGTACCTTCAAAGACGGTCTCACGGTTCCTCACAACCCTGACGTGTTTGGACTTGTCCACGACCCCATTGGTGACCCTACAACCGGCGACCTTCATCGTTTGCTTGGACTTGAGCTGGATCTCGAACAGCTGTAAGATGTTTGCTTCCCCCGTGACTTTTGTCTCGAGGATTGGGGGAAGAAGTTGGATCACGCGAGAGCGGACGTCGTCGATCAACGAGTAGATGATCTTCGATGAGGCCAGAGGGACAGAGTGTTGCTTCGCCAGGACTTCGACGGAACGAGGAGTTGACACAGTGAAAGCCACGACGGTTCCTACGCGGGAGGACGTAAATCTAGCTTGCCCTTCGCGGGCTAGGTGAAACACAGATGCTTACCTTGCGCGGCCTGCGCTCTCAACACGTCCGACTCCGTGACGTCACCTACACCAGACGAGATGATTTTGACGCACGCCTCCTTATTTCCAATACACTGCAGCGCGTCAACCACAGCCTCTACGCTTCCGCTCACATCTCCTTTGACCACCAACCTCAGCTCCTTTGGACCCTGCTCCGCCTGGTGGTGAGCGGCTGGCTCGCCTAGGGCTTCCTCGGCTGCCCCTGCCTCCCGACGGTCCCGCTCGAGTCGCCTCTGCTGGTTGATGGCCTCCAAATCTTCCATCGTCGCCTCAAGGTCAGCTTTTCTCACCCGGTTCGCGATTGCCTTCTTCACGTCCGCCTCGCTACCCTGCAAGACCTCGTCTCCAGCGTTCGGGAGCGATTTCCATCCCGTGACTGTCACAGCCATCCCAGGGTATGCGGCCTTAACAGCCTTATCTGAGGAGTCGAGCATGGAGCGGACTTTGGCGTGGTGGGTTCCGCAGATGATGTGGTCACCGGGTTTAAGGCTTCCTCGGAGTAGGAGGACAGTGGCGACGGCCCTGGAGTCTACGAATCAGAAAAGATCGTTTAGCCCTAAATGCAGGGAGTACTCACCCTAAACCTTTCCGGATTTTCGATTCAAGGACGTATCCTTGGATGTTGCCGTCTCTCTCAGCCCGAAGCTCCTGAGTTTCGGCAATCAAAGACATCGTCTCAACGAGATCATCCAACCCTTTTCCCGTCAAGCCTGAGACCGGGACGCAGGGAACATCACCGCCAAACACTTCTAACTGAAAACCTTCGGCGAGTAGCGCGTTTTGGACGTTTTCCTAGAAAAGCCGTAAGTTCACATCAAAAAGTGTGGTTAAAAAAAGGGCCTACAATATCCACACCAGGCTTATCGATCTTGTTGATTGCAACCACCGCGTTGAGTTTCTCTCGCTGGATCAGATCCAACACCTCCCTTGTCTGAGGCATGATTCCATCGTCTGCAGCGACCACCAGTACCACGATATCCGTTACGCTTGCTCCTCGGGCTCGCATGGCAGAGAAAGCAGCGTGACCTGGGGTGTCCAAGAAAGTAATGGTTTTTGGTCCTTCGCCAGAGCTCGCAGGGACTGGAACGGAAAAGGCGCCAATGTGTTGAGTAATTCCGCCGGCTTCACCTTGGGCTACCGAAGTTGAACGGAGTTTATCTAGCAGGGTTGTTTTGCCGTGGTCAACGTGACCCATAATGGTGACGACTGGAGGACGGAGAGGGAGTGTTGAGAGGTTGGGGTTAGTGGGACTGCAAAATTACTCGTTAGTCCCAAACTTGATCGACCTCGAATACCAGTGCGTACGGTGGGTAAATATCGAAAGCAGCTTCGTCATTTACAATGGGATTGCGGCCGAGATCCATTGCAATCAAACTCGAGTACTCAGCGGTCAAAACTGATACAGATTCGTGTGAGGGCTACGCTCGACCACTCAGATTGAGATCACACACCGTGGTCATAAGATGATTGCTCCTCCATCCCAGCGTTAGCCATTACCCGTTGCAAGCGACCTGAAACGCAGGTCGTCAATCAACTCCACGATCGGACGGTTTCAAGACCTTACCCAAGCTGACATTCAGCAGGCGAGCGAAGTTCCCAACGGATACTGTGGATGGGATATTGATATCGGGGTTGACACGGAGAGACTTCTTCGGCTTTTGGACCTTTGGTTTAGAGGTAGCCCTCACGTCGTGAACCCTGGGTTGGCGAAGGATAACATCGTCTCTTCGTCGAGATAGTAGGGAACCGCGCCCTTTGTGCATTCCATTCCCTTCCCAACGTCGGTGTTGCCGTGTCGGGCGTTCATCCTCCCGTGGTTGTATGAACGAACGAGATGATTCACCAATCTTGGGTCCCCGTTCTCCTCGAAGATCGGTTCGGCTACTTCGTTCCCCGCCTCTCAACGTCTCGGGTGGATCTGCGTATTTTGCGGAAGTTGAGTGAGTGGGCTTCAGTGGAGTAAACCCTGGAGGTCTTGACCATTTCCCGAGTGCGGGAGCGCCTCGTGGCGGTACGAAGGAGGCAGATGATTGAGGTCTGGGGTCTCGATTGGGCGGGAGGAAAGTCTTTGGGTCTTGTCTACGTGCGGCTAGTTTGTTCTGATTCTCCTCCCTGGTCGTCGGCTTCGGTGACTCTGGCTTCGCCCACTTCGAGATAGGCGGGGCCCATTTTCCGAGGCCAACCGGCGTGGACGTTGTGAGCGGCAACGGCAGGGCTGTAGACCTGTTGTTAGGGACACCCCATCCACCCGGCCGCGCACTAACCTGTGTGAAACAGCGTGTCAGTGTATGAAGTAATTGTGCATGTTGGAAGATGGGTGTGTGCGCTTACCGCCTGTTTGGTGGCTGTCGCGTTCGTCCTGACCTGGATGTTCCTGGAGAGGGAGAAGATCTTGCCACCGCGACGTCTATGCATGGCCCGGGAATTAAAAAAAAGCTTTCTCTAGATTATTATTCTCGAAGGAGCGGGATGTACATCGACCAACTGGTCGTCGGGGCGGAGGCGGAAGGACGGAAGACGAGACCGTGATCAGCCGTTGATCGAACTGTTGAGGTCGGCAAACCCCGGTCTGCTTTTGGTGTGTCGACTCCATGGCTGTTCATCCACATTCGAGAGGCAATCCGGCTACCTCGCGGGGGGGAGAGAAGGCATCACGGGCGTAAGCATCGGGGAATCTGCTCCCCAACTTTCCGTCCAAATCCGGGAGTTCTTGAAGTACGTTCGTAATATTATATCACTAGCACACAACTGAGCTGACTACGTATCTCTTTCTCGAACAGCGGGCAACCTTCGAGTTTCGTGTAGTAGGGGAGGGTTCAACGTTCACCTGTTGCATCATAGTCGCGCTCGCGTTCCTTGCATGCTTCCGCCAACAGACGAAAACCCCCACCCTCTCACGTTAGAGCGTCTAAAACCAGCGTGGGTACCCGAAATGAATCTGGTACTTCATCGCCACGTTGGCGGTTTTGGGCGGCTTCGAAGCAGGAGTATGGGGGGACGGGTCCGACGGACTGGACGGGGTACTTGCGGATGAGGAAACAACCGACGATTGACAGCACCAGGGGAAAGGGTGGGCTGTTTGCGTTCTTTGATTCGACAGATCCTCTCACTCGTACAGGTAAGATCAGAATTCCAGGTCCTTCGACGAGCTTCACGGGCTCGTCACCAATCTGTTGGATATGATCAGTGAGAAGGGCCAGCGGACTCGAAAAAGGCTAGAGGCCGTCTACCGTGAGGTGAGCAACTCCTGAGGCAACTGGGTTGCTAGAGCGAAAGCAACTTTCTGTCTGTAAGCTACAGGAGGGTACGAACCCCACCCGGAGCCAGGACCGTAACCGCCGTCGCATCAAGTGTTCGGTTTTGATTGGCTCAACCACCAGAAGGCGAACCCCCTGGAACCACTCCTGGAGCATGCTGACCGGGGAGACCGGGATATTCACAGTGACATGACTGGACGGTTGTTAAGTTCGATTTTGTTGGACTCGCAGCTCACTCGTGTTTTAGATGTTCAAGGTGATGTTCACACCGCCGCCGTCCGCTGACGGGGATTTGAACGACGCCCAGGAACCCTGAGGGACTCAGAGGGATGAGCTCCCCACCATGCAGATGCCGCAACGACCCTCGACATGGGGTGCCAAGTCACTTCCCGGTCAATTGCATATGCTGCCGTCCAGGTACGTTCTTGCGGACATACGGAACTGACAGTGTCATTTGCACGCAGCTTCATTTTATCGTCAATAACCTCGAGCGTGGATCTGCGGATGTCGGGGGGACTCCTTGACTGGTGGAACGAGTAAATGCCTAACTACTCCGCTAGTCCGTTGCTGACACCTCCCCATAGACAAAATTCCCCAAACGCTGCACCTCCATGGGATAGGTCGGGGCGCTCCGCCGTGGAGGTGTCCATGATTCTGCTCATGGAGCGGGAGGGGGAGGGTTCAAGTGGGGGCAGCAGCTAGTAGGTCGTTTATACCACCACATTGCGTATCGTAGATATGATTCATAATAAAACTGATATTACTACCTCAAAATTGCCACACGACATTATATGAGAACCACCCGCCGTTGTGATCCCGGCCAGAAATCACAAGCCGTTGCAACCCTCAACGTTCAACGCTCGCGAGAATCTTACACTCAAATTTTAAGATTACACCTGTTCGAGGGAACTTACCAAATCTCGCGTGGGCTCACAAGGGGGTATAAACCGATATGAGATTTATAAACCTCGAAACCTCACAGTCGATTTACAACGATCATGGAATTCCGTAAGGTTTTTGGAAGTTGGGGTGGGCTCGTAGCCCCTTACAGCGAAGACAAGACTGTTATAACCCTTCTGGGGCCTCAAAACAGATTTCAGCGACTTACATAAAAGCCATTATGAGGAATTCACTAATTTCCTGATGGCCGAACTCCCAAATGCAGCCGTACACTGGCCCTTAGGGCTACGCGACTTATCAACGATGCACCACCCCATCACGAAATTATAAGCGTTTGGCGACGTCCCGCGGCCCTGAGTGGAATGTGGCACATGTGTGGAAATCCCAGTTAGGGCGCAAATCTGTGGGGTCGAGCGATGCCGCAAAAGTTCGCTCGAGCCCGTACCGCTGCAAGCGAGTTCGACCACCAACTGCATGATGCATCGAGTCGCAAGCTGTTATTCCGACACCTAGTGTCCTGCACCCGCTTTCGATTCAGCCACGACCTTGCGCCACATGATCACACAGCACCTGCGATCCGACATTTCTGCAGGCCGAGGCTTTGCGTCTTTCACGCGATTCCTGTCGCCTACCTGATGATTTCCGAACCTCACTCATACACCAACTCCACGGCGTGGACCCAGGCGCTGGGTCGTGACTTGCGCGGGGAAGTCTACCTCTGCGCTTCTGCCCTCGTCGTAGAGGTCTATGATGACACTGGATGGGTCTCGGATGGCGTCGACGAGATGAGCGGAGACCATTTCGTTCAAGGAGGCCTGGTGGGAGATCGGTGCCCAGCGCTCAGTGCCAGAGAGGCGATGTCGATTGGCTATCACGTCCATCAAGGGACCGGCCCAGCAGGAGTAGTAGTACATAAACAAAAGGCAACGGTCGCTACTTCAAACCCTTTTCTCCCCCCTTCTTTTTCTTTTCCTATGTATCTGCGATGCTTTCCGGTGGAGAGTTTGATGGTGCGCTTTCTCGTTTGTTACCCATCCAGGCGTGCGTGAGGGCGATACCCATATCTTCCTTGCATCAGATATTCACCGTCATGACCCCCACCGTATAGTATCAATATTCGTCTTTTGATCTTTTTTTTTTCTGAAATCCCCACTTCCCTCCGAGCTCGTGGCGTTCGTAACCGTGATGAACTTCTGTGCATAAATATTCCACGTAACGCGACGGCTGTATCGAGGAACTCTACTTAAAGGTCTATGGAGGTCCTCATTCCGTAGGGTGGAAGGTCGAACGGATCCGCTCCAAAACGCTGCGAGAACTTAGGATCGAACTTCACCATCCCTCAATGTGATCGCATGTGTATCAAATGGTGCCCGAAGAAACAACGAAGTGATATTACATGTCACAAACACCTGTGCTGGTAGTTTTAAAATGAATACATTGATGTGAATAGGCTCGAAGATAAAGCGTAAGAAGGGGGGAGGGTTTGAAGGGGAACATCGCCCGCTACAACAAACTCAAGCATCAGCCGGAGCCGCAGAAGTCGGGTTGACAGCGGAGGGATAGCGGATGATAAGCCCTTTGAGCTGGCCTGTCAGGCGACCGACCGGTTCGATGAAGGACGAATAGTTGATATTGCCTCCCAACGTTTCATCGTCAAACGGAGTGAGTTCACCCGGAGAATCCTCAAGTAGTTCCTGCCGCCTCACGTGTGCATTCTTGGCACTGATCCCTTCCGAGAAGAGATATCGAAGGACCTTTAGCCATGCACGAAAGTCCTCGAAAGCTGGAGACAACTCGATGGCCTCCGTGAACGTGAAGAAAGCGGCCTTGTTATTTCCGAGCGTGTTGTAGTTCTGTTCACCAAACCAATCTTGATATGGAAGCTTTCCCTTTCGCATCACCACCCCGGATTTCGCCCCGGTATCAGCCTCCCCGCTCGAATGAACAATCGTATGACGCCCGCACATCAGCAGCATGATGTAAAAAAGTGACTCGATGTCGTGCCTGTACAGGTGAGTCATACTCGTTCCCTTGAGCAGCTCATGTGCCATATAGGGCGGAGTCCCGGTCCG
>Ga0307515_10004281_pt1 | contig 29628 bp, 9 predicted proteins | sample 17_EM_MG_FD_194513 | JGI IMG/M metagenome (GOLD analysis project Ga0307515, IMG submission 194513) | Populus trichocarpa ectomycorrhiza microbial communities from riparian zone in the Pacific Northwest, United States - 17_EM | ecosystem: Host-associated > Plants > Roots > Unclassified | place... | reverse complement strand
ATTCATGCTGCGCTCAGGAATTGTATACTTTAAGAATTTGCTAAATTTTTACAAATTCAGCGCGCTAATAAACTTATATTTATAGAACTAAGAAAATTCTACAATAAATATAGAGAAACGTAGACTTAAGTCTATAACCTTTTACTAGGATACAGATTGTTAACCGTCTCCCACTATCCCTAAATTACAGACTTTGTTTATTAGGAGAGCTAATAACAATTATATACAGAAATCTAATCTACTAGTAGGGTGTACGAATTGTCGCGCTGGTATACCGCAATCTATTAACAGCATAGAGACGAAATCTACCTTCACTATCCCTAGATACGTAGTAATGCCCTAAATGCAAGCCAGTCGCAATTTTCCTTTATTAGGTTGATAGGTTGCGAGTATATAACGGAGCTATAGAGTAGCTCGTATCCACTAATTTCCTAAGATTTTGTTCTTATACTTTAATGACGGTAGATAAGGAGATGAATCCGTTTATAGGCTGCAAGATGTGAAGTCGTTAGCGTAAACCTTATCCGTTTGTCTCTATTTCTGTCAATATATCTATATACCTAAATAGTAGATTATTTATAAGTCGTTCTTAGGCGCGGGCTTAGGTTATTAGCTAGTTGGCCTAGCCTAAAATAGAATAAAATATATCTAGCCTATACTCTAAAAGGTAAAAAGCGAAGGTTAAAGATAGATATAAAGTAAAAATTGCCTTATAACTGTTAGCGATTTAAATAAGAGTAGCTAGAAAAAAAGTACCTAGTGTATAGCTAAGCTATCCTTTAGAAGTTTTAGTGGGAGGACTAGAGATATAATAATTATAATACTTATAAGAAATAGTAAGATAACTTATATCCAGCCCCAGATTCTAACGCCTCTACTTATTAAGCGAAGTAAAGGCTTTTAGCGTTCCTAGGTTAGGAAGTAGATTAGGTAAATTTGCTTTATAATAAGAATGCTATATATTAAGCAGCGCACTCCAATTTTCATCCTAAGAGTTCTACTTTAATAAATTCAGCGTTTAAAGTCCAAAGTTATAACTTTTTACTTATATAAATGCCGAAAATAATATTAAAGCCACCTTAACTATGGTAAGAAACGACTATCCGGCTAGAACCCTATAAGAGATAGCTTACCTAGACATTTCTGCTACGCTAATATTAAGTAATGTAATAGTTTTTAGGATTTGCGAACGATATTAGCTATAGAGAAGGAGGTTAGGCACCGCACTTATAAGTAAAAATATTACCATTTCTAGCGCGCAATCCATTACTACTAGGGAAACATTTTCGAACTTCTGTCTAGTCCTATACTACTTTTAGGCGATTTCTAAAAATGCTAATACCGAAACTATAAAAGTAATATATGCCCCGTAAGTAATAACTATAAAAACCTTAGTAAAGCTATAGAAGGGTATATGTTTCTAAAAAAGGATATAAATGCTAATACCTATTACAAGCACGCAAGCCACAGTAGCAGTAACAGCGAAGGAAAGTATAATTGCGGTAGTATTGAAGGAATAGGTAGAGTCTATCTTAATAAATAAGTCCTATTAGTCTAAGTGGCGCAGAAATAAGGCAAACAAGACTATAGTTTACCTAATTATATTAGAGCAAAGCGTATCTACAAGGAATATAAGGTAAAGAAAATCGGTAAGGCCTTAAGGTAATGGGGCAATCGTGTAATTAATATGTGTCTTTAATCGCCGGGTGTAATTACTCTATATACTACTAAGCGTCCGTCCTCCCCCTACTATAATATTTAAGATTGGACACATTTAAGGATTTCTTAATAACTGCCCTCCCCTAGAAGCCAACGTTAGCTCCCCGATAAAGGGGTATCGCTATAATAATTACTTCTTTCTTCTTAGGGAGCGCTCTATGCCGTAAAGCCGAAGAAAGATTAGGATTTATTGCACGCTAAGCTGCCGCTAAATTTATATGGGAGTGTCAATATGCCCGTTTAAGAGAGGGTATGCCCGTAGCTTATAGCTTATAGCCTTTAAATAACAACTCTATTTGTTTTTAGGGATTATTTATAAAGGCTATAAAGATAACACCAAGACTCGGGCTAGGCCTACCCATGGGATCTTTAATAAAAAAATCGTTACAGCTTAGGGGTTTTATAGAGTCTTATATTAGCTTCCGCCATAAGTCTATTTCCGGAAGTTTAATAAGGCGTTAAAAATCTAGCCTCTCTATAGTGGTATTAGTACATTAATGCCGTCATTTTTTTCGATTATTTATGTGAAAAGCGCCTATATAAGGAGGCTATAAATATTCCTTCCCGTTTAGGAGGAGGGGCTATGTTATTAAATTAGATAGTGGCTATAGGTCGTACTACTAAGAACGCTAATATAGCCATGGCTATATTAGCGCTCTTAGTGGCGCCCTCTAAACGACCTTAAGGCATAAGCTTCCCTTAGATATATCTATTTCCTAGTAACCTTTCTATATTTATACCAACGGCCTTTAACAATAGGCGCTGACCTTAGTAGGCCTAAATTCTAAAAATTTACGCATTTATCATTTAATAAGGCTATAAAGGACGAAAAGGTACTTTAGTTAAGTGTCCTTTACATAAATTTGCTAACTCTTTTATAAGTTTAAAGATCTTATTGCTTCCTTAGTCCAGATATTGCCTCTAGAAATAAAGTAGGCTTTGGGATCTCTTGTTTTAAACAATTATTTAGCATCTAATCCTTCTTAAAAAGAATCACAAGCCGCTAAGCTTCCGTTTAATGCTAACGGTCCCTTATTAAACGACGGCTTAATATTAAACCCCTCTTAAAATGGACTATAAATGACTAAGTTTCCGTCTAATGCTAACGATCCTTTATTAAATAATAGCTTAACATTAAATCCCTCTTAAAATGGATTATAAGTCGCCGAGCTCCTGTCTAATGCTAACAGTCCCTTATTAAACGACAGCTTAACATTAAACCCCCCTTAAAGAGAACTACAAATTGTTAAGATTTTGAAAGGTATAAGATTTTAGTGCTTGCTGAAAATAACGCCAGAGCAGCTTTATATTAACCCTAAAATCTAAAAGCAGTATATAGGATAGACCGGTAACTAGACTCTCCTCTTTATTATACCTATAGCCTAGTTATAACCATAAGGAAACACTATCGCCCACTCCTAACTATAAGGAGACTTTATTATCTACTTACAACCTTAGGGAGTTATTGGTGCTAGCTTGGGTGCGCTATATAATGCTACTATACTTATTAAGCAGAATGCTTTTATTAACTCCATCCGCTAGAGATTCCTTATGGTGTTCTATAACGGACTGCATAAAATTGTTAAAGATACAGAAGTACTAGCCGTACTTATCTCTAATAGCACTAGGATCAGGCTTAAGGAGGTAAAGGAAAAAATAGATGGTTGGGTTTTAGATAGTAGAAGGTAGCGTGCTCTGGCATAATCTCTTAGTTAGGGTTCCTTATTTCTACTCCCAGAATCAATAAGCAATAATTTATAAGTACCCGAATATCTAAGAAGGTTAAAATATTAATAATCTAGATAGCTTCGTCTGCCGCTAAGTGGTTATAACCGCGAGGCAGCAGTTAACAAACTTAAACTTTTAGGTATTATAGAGAATGCGTAGTCTAAAAAGGTGGACGACCTAGGCGCGGATAAGCTAAGTGCTAATAAGCTTAGTATAACAATTAAAGACGGCTTACTAGACCCCTTTAAAGATATTACTAAATCTATTTATTACTAAACAATAGAGGTAATAAATGCTCTTAAGCGGGGACGGCGTTTAGTTGTAAATAAAAGCCATAGGTCCAAAAAAGCCTGTCGCGATATCCCCTCTACCGCTCCGGTAGTTGCTTAAGACATAATTTTAAGTGTGGAGATAACTAGACCTAGCGATAAGAGCCACTACCTGGCGGACTATAGCTTAGCACTATACTAGGGCGGGCTATACGACTTTTTAAATCCGCAGCTCGCCCCAAACCCTTTAATTGCGGATTAAGATTTTTAAGGCGGGCTATACAATTTTCTAAATCCGCAGCTTACCCCGAACCCTTTACTTGCTAATTAAGATTTTTAAGGCAGGCTATACGACTTTCTAAACCCGCTACCGGCCCTAAACTCTTTACCTGTTAATTAAGGTTAATATAGTGAGCTGTTAAGTATAATATTGGCAAATAGCGACCTTCCTATCTCTTATAGGAATAGTGGACTAGTAATAAATAACTATGTCGATCCCTATTGTTCTAATTACTCTATAGAGTATAACGGTGCTTTTAATCTACAAATCTTAGCAATAGCTAACGCCCTAGCCGTTATATCTTCTATAAATTTTAATTACGTTTAAGCTTTTAACTAGACACAATTCCTATATACTTCTTACTTTTTTACGGTTACCGGCAGGGTGGTACCTATACGAACCCATATAGATATATAAGCGAGCCTATCCCCCTTACCTTTAAATTACTAAGAAGTGATAAACCACGCGGCTAGTATATCGCCGCTTTTAAGCTAAAAGGGTTCGGGAGGCCTATTATTTAAGGCTTAGAATAGCTATAACCCGTTATATTAATCTAACTTGCTAAGCGCTAATATTACCATAGCTATATTTAGTAGTACGGGCTTACCTAGACTAGGTTTTGCTTTTATATATACTGCTAGGAACGAATTTTTAAGTAAGAGCTTGTTGGAGGTAGTATTAAGTATAGTAGTAGTATAGTCTTTAGCTTTCTAGCTCTTAGTTATTAGCATAAATTATATATTCTAAATATTAATAATACCTCTAGGTATGTAGAAATTGTTTTCTCTGCTATTAGAGGGGTTACTAGTTTATAGAAGGCGTCCGGAAATTCGCGAGAGGAATAATATTTACTTAATGTTGCTAGTTATCTATATAAGTCATCCGCATCTTAGCTCTCCATACCGCGGAGTATCTTTAGTGTAGTTATAGTGGTGCCTATAATAAGTAAGACGCGAGTGCGGGATGCAGATATATTAAACAGCGGGTAATAAAAAGTGATTATAGTGGGGCTGATTTCGGTCTAGGTAGCTGCCCCTTAGTATAGGCACGTGATATTTAGACGTCTTAAGGCTATTACTTATGCCTATTACAAACCTTATTCCCGTTACTCTAACAAGAAACGTTATACCGTAAACCCTTTTACCGGCCTCTTTTATATATACTGCTACAACCAACATATAAGTCGTATATTACTTTATAAATAGATGCCTAATATCTCTACGCGGATATATAGGCGGCGCCCCTTTCCCTTCCCGTTTATATATTTCCCGCTAACGTATATCCTAATAAGACCCTAGATAGTATACTACACGCGACTTTTAACCAGCCTTTGTCGTGCGTAGCGCCTCTAGATAATAAATATATAGCTATACCGATTCTGCCTACTAATTCTTATTTAATCCTAAAGGCAACACTTATAGGTAAGTAGCTCTATAACTAGCCTTTCTATTTAGAATAGAATGCTAATATCTCGCCCTCCGTAGTTATATATGTAAATTCTCCCTAAACTTCCTAGCGCCTAGAAACCTCCGCAGATATATATATAGCTTACTCCCTTATATTTAGCGCCTCCTAATTTACGCCCTACTCTAAGATATATTTATAGCGTCTTTTTATTTTATACCGTCTAGAAATCCCAATTTAAGCCTTAAATATCATTCTTAACCTTTATCAATCTTTACTACCCGTAACACTAATACTAGCCCTATATTCTATAAGTGTTTAGAGTATAGCTAAAGGCAAGGCGATGTTCGCCCTATAGGGGCTTCCTATTATACTAGTTCGCAACCTCTATATATATATCTGCGGTATACCCGCCTTTAATTTAGGCTTTAATGCCTCTAAGATAGGCATTTACCGGTCTTAGTTACCCGCAGCACTAGCATTAGTAAGGCATTAATACGCCTTCGTCACTACTATATATACACACCCTAAGCCAGCTTAGCTAATGTATACCACAATCTACGCCTCGCTATTAGATCTATAATATTAAGCTAATATTCTAATAGCGACGTCCTAAACCAAAATTTCGCCTTTATTTAGCTTAATACTCTATTAAAAAAACCGGTTTTACACATTTACGTTTAACATCAAATTAATCTCTATTACACTTTTTGCCTAAATAGATTGATAACGCAGCTTTAACTATTTTAAGAATCTTTCCTATTAAACCGAGGATAAAGTGGATGGAGTGAGAGCTTTAGAAAATTGCGTAGGGAAACTCTATATCGCGGTGGCTATAAAACAGTATTATTACGCAGACTCTTTATTAACGCGTATTTCAAACTTACTATACCTAAAATTTAAACTTCCTTGTGATACTTATCTAAAGCTTATAAGACTCTATTTCGAGCTAGGGTTAGTATAAGGGTTAGATATAGGATATGCAAGAAATTTTCAAGATATATTTATAACTCTAGCAAAGTAATGGCTTTCTTAATCATTTTTCCTAGTTTAACATTTTATTTGCTAATATACTACTTATAGTTAGAAATACCGCCTTTAGTATAGGAAAGTCCTAATACTTAATTAGAGACGCTCTATTAAAGAACTTAAGGCCAAGTTCCTGCCTAATAAATCTAGAACCGTTTATTCTAAAAATATAGACCGTCTTACTAGCTTATTAATCCGAGTTTGTAAGTCCGCTTATCTTTACTTTAATCCGGAATAGATTCCCGCTATATTTAAGAAGTTTCTGCCCTACTTTAGCATTGTTAACCCAGAGCATACACACATAGTAATTACATTGCTCAATTTATTGTTTCTAACAGTCCCTATAGAGTAGACTGCTAAAAAGCAGCAATGCTACCTACTAACTCTTTTTAATGCTTAGTCCTAGGTTGCTTACTTATAGTTTACTAATAAGAATTTTGTTAATCTATTTTCTAGGCTCGCTAAAGACTCTTTACCCGCAAAACATATCCCGTTCTTAGAGTATAGTGTCTTTACCAATTAACAATCTGCGCTTATTTTCACTGCTATTTTACGGCTTCTTAATATACCTAATAAAAACTTAAACTCTACTTACTAATAAGTTAGAGAACATTCTTAGAGAGTAAGGGCGCAACTTAAATCTAATACCGAAAGCCCTCCTACTGCCCAGAATGTCGCTTAATTGATTATAATGTCCTTATCTCCCGCCTGTTTAGTCTATTTGGACTCAGTTTTGTTAAAGCTAGAAAACCTCCTATAAGCCGTTAAGACATACTTCCATCTATTAAATTCTGGCGACTAAACTCTAACTTTATTGTAACTAGTCTTCTATTTAGCTGATATGTTTATCTTACGCTGGAATTAAAAGTGAAGTAGTAAGATAGAGGTACTAGATGAGAGGAGACTCGATAACGCTCTTAAGCGTTAATTCGTACTATGCTTATGGGAGGCCGTATTTATAGGAATTTTCGCTAAGATACCTTCTGCTATAGAACTTACTATATTAACTCTTCGACTCCTAGCCTTTTTCGACTAGGACTTAATCCTATCTGGAGCTCTTTAGTGGATATATCTAGCCATCTAAGGTCTGGTTGAAGTCTATAGAATAATACCTTCAATCTAAGCGTTGAGCGTACTGTTTAATATTATAGTAAAGGCGAAAGGCTATAGGTATCACATTATAACACTCCTTAGGCTTGTCCTTCCGGGTATTAACGCTAATGATCTGGAGAAGACTTTACATACATTGTCCTGCATAGAAGTTATATCCTACACAGTACCGTTCTATAACCTAATAAAGGAGAAGATAGTGGGTTATAATGAGCTAGTGCAGAAAGATAATATAAATACCCTAGTGGAACACGACTTATACCTAGCTAAGCAGTAAATAACTAATTAGATCGTCCGGTTGGAAAGCGGCGACATTAATATTAACTATAAGAAAGAGTTAGACAACTATTAGGAAAAATTAATCCTAAAGTCATCCACCATAAAAGTCTTAGGATTTGTTATATTACTATTTAACTGGGTCTTTACCCTTCTAGAGAAGTTAGAGAGGCCTAACAGTTTCCGTTTATATAGCGATTACTTGGAAAATAAGGTGCTGTATATACTTAGAAGAGCATCTACTGTGTTTCTTACAGTATTATCGTCGGATTTATTTAATATAGCGCTAGATAGAATCGCCAGATTTGCAGTAAGTACCAGTTTTTAGCAAATAAGATCCGTAGTGGGTTTTTTATACAATGTATTTGTGAAGGTTAACCCCAAAAAGTCTCTAAAGCGATTGCTCCCCCTTCTTATTACTAGTATTTATAAAGAAATCGACATTTACGGAGCTGGCATAATAGTAAATATAGAGATACTACTAGGGGATTGTATATTAGTGTGGACTATATATCTACTTAGTTACTCTTTAACCGAAGTTAAAGACTCTGTCCTTGCTTAAAAAGAAGAGCTATTTACTATTATTAAGTATATGCAGCTAGAATGCAAAGGGAGGCCTAAGATAATTGCCTCTAATATCACTAGCCGTCTCCTATATAATTTAACAGCTATATATATTATCGATCACTTAATATATAAGAAGGATGAACTTGAGAATAAACTTATAATATAAGCATAGGGTAAAACTGCTAACTTAAAGCATGTTATATGGTATAAGCCGAGTGATAAGGAAATTAACTTTATAGCTAAACTATTTAGCTCGCAGTGCAATATAGCAATTAATTCTTTAACTAATTTAACTAGACCTACGCTATTAATTAAACGAGATAGTATTAGGAAAGAGTAGTCCGACAAAGTATCTTAATGCCTTTACCTTCTTTAATTAGTAATATTAGGGATCTTAACCCTTTTTGATCTTAGGGCTAATAATAGCAATCCTACTATAGGCTGTAACGGCTTATACTAGAGGGGCGGAATTGATATAGATAGTAATAAAGACGGTACTAACTTAGCTAAAACGGAGGATAAGGAGCTAACCTTCCAGCATATATCGGGTTACCCCTTAGATTAAGAAGGAGAGAATTACCAGTTAGTCCATAAGCTGCGCCGTAAGATAGGTAGAATTATTTATAAGACCTACTAGTTCCTATTTATAGAGCAGTAGGATAATCCGTAATGCCTTAAGGCGTTATACAATGCATCTAAGTTATAGTTCACCTAAATGGGTTCCTATAATGACGAAATGTCTAAAAGGTTAAAGATTTTCGAAGCTCGGCTTACTTTATTTAAGTTTAAAGGGCTCCGAAAGGAATATCTAAGGCCGCTACTTATTAAGCGGGCACAGTTATATTATTTTCAGAGGTTGTACTATAACGTATACTCTAGGCCCCTAAAGAAACCAAAGCTAACTAAGCTACTACTTTCTAACCTTATTAATTTAAGCTTGTCTACTTATAAGGAAGTTCGCTAGAGCGCAGGGAATATACTTAATTAGGTAGTGGGCCAATTTCCAAGGACCGCACTACTTGTTATTCTACCACTTCTAGACACATTTACATAAGCAGTGGAGGGGGAAAATCCTATAAGTATTGAAGGTGTAATAACCTATTTATTATCCAGCTGTATACGGTCTAAAATTTCCTAGTATTAGGGATACATTCCACGTGCTATAAAAGCCTGCGTTAAGGCTACTTAAATTAAGAACGATTCTATATAGAATCTTTTAATAGATAAGGAATGGCAAATTATAAACATTGTTAGACCTTAGGAATGCGTGGTTATTTACTAGTATAACTTTAGAGAGGCCATTATCCTAGAGAAAGTCAAGGCCCAAATTTAGGCAAGAAGTGACTTTATAGCAAGCGAGAAAGTGAAGTTATTAAGGGATCTTATTTAATTGACTAAGGAATCTCACTAGAAGACAAAACAGTGTCTAATTATAAAGATTATAGAAAACCTTAAAGTTGCCTATAGTTTAATTACTTCTAAAGCGTTTATTAATATAATTATAGAAGCCTCTATAGATTCTTATCCGGACCTTTATTATATCTCTTAATAGGTTATATATAAGATCTTTAAGTTAGTGGATATACAAATCTTTACCGAACGTAAATACGACAATTATCTTCGAGACGTTGTCTTAGACCCTAATAAAAACCCTTAAACTAACTCCGGTTATAAGTTAGATTTAGGGTCTAAGACTTCTACCGAAAAATACTATATAGATAAGGACCCTTAAACGATAGTGCGGAGTAAATCTCTATAGGTAGCACGGCTTATTACTATAAGAGTTATATATAACGACCTTAAGGAGAAGGTACTCTCCTATATTATGCAGCGATTAAATTAAGAATGGCTATTAAAGTAATTAGAGTTTATAAAGATAGAACCAGATTATAAATTTTAAGAGTCGCATTATATGTTAATTTATTACGTATATCGGCTTTTCTTAACTAGGTCCAACTTTATAGATGTTTAAAATTTTATAAAGAGTGTTTTTAAAGCGTATAGTGACGAAAACTACTACGGGGTCGCTGTAGAAGCTATAACTGCGTTATTCCTTCTTCCTACGGTTTTGGCCCTATATATACTAGAAACGTTTTAGGAATCTGTCTTACTTAAGGCTAGAACGGTTTTATAAGAGCGGTTAGCCAATAAGAATTAGGAGAAGTTTTTAAGGCATATAATAAAAGATAACGACCTAAGACGATTCTAGCTACTTATTAAACCTACGTTTTACGTTAACATAGAATCTAATATAGTATCTCGAGATTCCCTTCAGATTAGTCTGCTAGGCTTAATTATTTACTATACTAGTCTACAATATCTAGAAAAGTAGGAGATTTTATAAGGCTTTATAGAGTATCTTAATCATCTATATAATGCTGTCCGTTTAGCGACAGGTATAGCGCTAGCCTATATAATAACAATTAGCAAGTTATATAAGGATGTTAACTATCTCATTAACGCACAGATAAAATATTCTTTAGTTAATATCCGACCGTATTAGTTAACGGATAAGGAATCTATAACAAACGCTAAGGTCCTTCGCCGACTTAATATATAGCAGAAGTATAACTAAGATTCTTACATCTGGGCTATACGCACCTTTTTAATATAGTAGGATACCTGTCTATTATCTTATAGTTATACTTAGCTGCTTAATTTCCTATACAAGAGGCTTATTAAGCTTATCCTCTTTATAGTCGCTATTAATAAAGAGACTAAACTCCTAGTAGAAGAAATTCTTAATAAGCTTTCTAATGTCCCTTTCCGCATAAATAAAGTTGGACTATTTATCTCTATTTTAATCTATATAGGAGCTAAGGCAGAATCTTAGCGTTACCGGTCTCTCATTCTACAGTTTATAGATATTTTTAACTACTATAACCTGTTCCTTATATTGGACAATTAGCGGCGTGACCTTATTAAATATGTTAATAATATAATTTTTAATAAGCAGCCGGAGGTCTGAGCTAAGGCCGCCAATACGCTTACTAGTATAATTAGGGCTTTACCTATAGTGTTTAATATTAACTATCAGCGGAAATTATATATAGTGATGTTAAAAAAGAACTATTAATAATAATGGCAAATTTATGGCGCAGTACTCGGCCTTAGTGCTTTACTACTAGCATTCCCGTACTAGACAGCCCTGGTATTATAGTAACAGGAAGTATTGGTTACACTTACAGAGACCTTACGCTTAGGTTTAGGGCTAGTAGATAATAGCGTAAAGGAAATTTTAGCGGTCTTTAAGGAGAAGAGATAAGATATATGGCTTAAGGATAGAGAAGTAATTATCCCCTATTAGATGATTCCAAATAATACTAAATCGCCTATTAGGGATTCTCTTTAGATCGGCTAGAGGTCTTAGAAGATATGTAACCGATAAGCTACTTCGCCTAGAACTATTATTCCCCCAACTAGCGAATAAAGGATAAGAGGTAAGTGAGAAAAGTAAGGGAAATATAATAGAAGTACTTGATAAGAAGGCAAGTAGAGAAACTAGTAGGTAGTATAGTCGTTATAAATTAATTTAATAAAAATTTTCTTTATTTCTGTTAGGTGCTAGTATAGTATATAGTTGCGAGGCGTATGCTATTTATATGCGAGCTATATGCTACATACGTGACCCAGGAGCCTCTTCCACGCCCTCGCACTAAGACGCCCCCTTTTCTTAAGGATTCGTCTCTTGGTTTCTTATAACCTACTAATATATCCTATTATTCTGTCAATTAGACTCCCTATCTACCTCGTACCTTATATTAATAAATATTATTTAAAATAATACTATACTATATACTATATATTGACCAGACAATTTAGAATAAGAGCTCTGTCTTTTAAAATAAGGCTTTAGAGCCTCTAATAGAACCCTAGAACGCGTTGCCCTTTTATATACGCCTACCACTATCTAATATCGGCTCGCTAAATCCAAATAAGACAGAGTTTTAACTTTAATAAATGTAGTAGGGATAAATGCAGACGCAAGACATAGCGGTTAGATTAAGATATAAAGAAAGAAAGTAGTAAACGGGCACGGTATAGAGTGAAACGGGGCGAATACTTATAGCAACCTAGTAGTCTGTGGGTAATATACCATTCTAAAATCTCACCGGGCACTTTAACGCCACCTATAACCTGTCGTCTATCCCTTCCCCTTTAGAACTAGCATTGCTGGATCTATTAGATAGACCGTAAATATTATATTCGTTTTCTTAACTAAATTCTTTTAGGTGCCTTATAATAGATAAAGCCCCATCTTTGCAACTAGGTTACGCGATTAACTTTACTTAATATTAAGGGATTAGCTAAGACGTTACCTAGATACCCTCTTGCATTAAGGCGCTATATTTCGATTTATACTTACTAGGCTGTAAGCTAAGCCTTACTTTAGGTATTGTTAGTAAACGTCTCCATTAGCAACGTAATACCTATTAACTAGCTTTAGTAAAAGAGTATATAAGATCCCCTTATATAATTATAGCGCGTTAATAGATTTAATTTAAATAAAGAGTGAATTGGGTGGCGATGTAGGACTATATTAACTATATTAGTAGGGCGCAGCACGCGGGCTATAATGGAGAAGTAAGGATTAGATAGCTTAACACCAAACTTATAGAACAAAAGGGCTGCTATAGATGGGTGTGTTATTAGTAAGGGAATTTTCAGTTAACCCGCTTAGTTAACTAATTTACTAAAGCTAAAAGCGTATATATTGCATGGCCAGACACTAAATAGGACATACTAATACTTTGGCATTGCATACGCCTAAAAACCCATAGCTATATAATTAATACGCGCGTTTAATAACAAGGCCTAATTAGTCATTTTCGGAGCCCCTTAAAATCCCTAATCTTACGTCGCGACTATTCTATATACGGCCACTGCCGGTATATAGAATTTGTTAATAAAGGCCCTTAGTTACCGTTAGGGCTATATATATATATTATATACTTCTCTATTAACTAATCACTTAAAGTAATTTAAGGATTGTGAATGTTAAGACAATGTTTATTAAATTTGACGACACCATTCCGATTATAAATATTAACCCTAAACCCAGGCCATTACTTCTTAAACGTATTCTCTCTTATCTACTCTCTTATCTACTTTCTTATCTATATAATAACGGGGATAGCCGCTATTAAAAGATGCGGTTTAATAGAAGTGGGTAGTTTCGGGCTAAGCTATCTATACCCACTGCTAATTAACGTTTAGTTGATAACCACGTTAATGGCATTCCGAAGGTAGCAGTAACTATATCTTTAAAGCCGCAGTTTATAATCTTTTAGCGGTTCGCACCAAAACTAATATAAGTCCTTTTATATTACTAGTGCAAGGTTAGCGAGGCAAAAAAAGCACTAAATGATTATAATGGGGAGTGTATAGGCAATATTATATTCTTTTATAATAAGGAACGAAATAAACTCTTAACTACCTTAGATAGTGCGCTTTAGGACTATAGTAAATTAACCTAAATATAAATTTATAGCTGTGAACGGTAGCTGATATATCTAGGTATAAGGGTAGCTCTTGCCTAACAAATACTTAGCATCCCTAGGCCTAATGGTTAAGATATGCACAGCTTTTTTAATCTCTTTTATAACAACAAAGAGGTTACGGAAGAGTTTTTTAAATATTGCACGGCTCCTATATCTGACCTGTTTACACTCGGTACTCGGCGGGATTTATAGCTTTACGCACTATTAGGTCATTCGGCCTGCCAATCTCCGTTTTTAAAGGTATTCTCACTATATCCTTAAGCCTAAATGTACTAATTAAAGTAGTGTATCTTATTAACGGCGGAACAGATAGTAAGGTTTAACAATCTAATTATTAATCTAATAGACAATACTAGGATTGTTTATTTAATCCGAATTATACGCTATCTATTCTTAGTCATCTTTCTATAGTCACTATATTTTACCACACTTTTTAGTGCTATTGTTCCTTTTGCCACTATATTACTTATTATTAGAGATATGTCGTTCCACCAAGCATTCATTCCTATTACAGCGTATATCTTAAGCCCTATTTTTCTCCTTTATAAACACTAAGGTAGCATGCTAACCGGAAATCTTATATAGGTTTTGCATTATATATAAGGTTATGGCTAAAAGCGGCGGTAGCCTAGCTATAATAGTTTAGACCTACTTATAACTAGAGCGACAAAGTACTATTAGAATAGATAGAAATAGTGACTAGGGAAAGTTTTCTATAAGGGCCTTAGAGCCTAGATCTAATTTAAATTCGTTATTCTTAATTTAATACAGTCCCTTTATTTTTTTCTTTATAGAAAAGGAATATACTGCTATTTATTTCGCTATAAGCTGCCTTTAGGCCATCCGCATCTTTTTTATAAAAATTTTATCCTATCGAAAATAAATAAATTGGGTTAAAAACTTTCCTGCTAGAATTATATCCATTTAACCCTAAAAACCCTTATTGCCTTATTTGCAGCAGGCTTTAAAGCTTGGCTAGTTAGGCCATAATAAAGGCACATACCCATTAATCTGGTGGTGGGCCTTGTAGTTATTATAGAGGATATTCGTCACTCCGAAGCTAAGGGGCTCTACGGCGTAAGATATAGTAAGGCATCCGGCGAGGCCCTATAGCGTTAGTGTCGGATTTATAGCGTCCGCAATAGGCCGTAAGGACTAGCCGGCAGCTACGGGTTGGCCGTTACCAACTGTAGTGTTAGCGGTATTATAAGGCTCCCATACGGGGCATAAGACGGTAGCGAGCGAGGTATAAGGGCTGGGTAGGTAGTAGGGGTAGTAATAGGACGTTATCTTTCCCTTCCTTTATAGACAAGAGCTAAGGGGACATTAGGAAGTAAGAAATAGTTACGTTAATAGATTACTTATCTAACGTCCACTTGCTAAAGTAAATTAAAGCCTAAGTTTTACGATTCTATAAGATAATAGCTGCTTCAATTACTACTATTTGCTAGGGTTTACCATTTCTCTATTTAGCAACCTCTAATAATGTCTAGTAAGACTTATAGCAACCTATCATTTTATATTAGGCTGTTTATATTGCTGGAGGAATATTTTATACCTAATCCTCTTTAATATGTTTCTTAAACACTAACTTAATAACATATTTAAAGACAGACTCTATTATATTAACTCTTAGCTGCAAAACTCTATTCCGTTTCTATAGGTGTACTTTATTAGCTAAATTTAAAATGGCCTATAGGGATATGCGTACTTCTAATTCTATAAGCTCCTCCCACTTACCCTCTAGCACTATTACCCTTTACTCTAAGGCTACCCTTTCCTCCTATAGTTACCACCCTATTAGATAAGTAGAATACTTCTAAGAGGTATATATACCTTTTTAAGCGCTAACGCATCCTCTAGGCCCTTTATAAATAGAGTGGAGGTATATAAATCTTAATATTAAGTATTAGAGGTTTGGCTAGATGCTTTACCATTTCCACTAATAAAGCAGTATAAGAAGCTGTGCGTATTAACTTCTCTAGCATTGGCGGTATGCGTAGGCACATTACCCTTTATAGGCGATTTTTGGAAAGCCATTTTATAAATTAAAACGTTGGTAGAACTAATAATAGCTGGTTAAGTGTAGAGCGTAGCCTTATATATTCAGTAGCTACTCCTTAAGTAATTAATAGTTTAATAAGAGCTTAGGAATAGATTACCAGAGGATAACGGTTTAGAATTTTTAGCGTATTTAATAGAGCTTTTTTTTTAAAGAATAAACGTCGTTTAATAGAGAATTCATGCAGCTCACCTGCAAAAATCGTAAAAGTAGTCTAAAAATTCTAAGAGAAAAGTTAAGTTCCCGGGCCCCCTACTCTATAAAGCTGTGCCGCAGTTAACGCTCGCGCTTAGTTACGGGTTAGTAGAGGTGAGATTATACTTTGGATTTCTTATCATTATAGGCTCTCTGGCTTTCTGCTCTATAAAAGCTATACTACAGTATACGCGTTACATTCGTTACGCGCTAGGCCTCTTATTAAATAAGTTATAAATAAGGGATTAGCAGGGATAAAGCAGGGGACGTATATTCTATCTATACTTACTTATATAAAAACGGGGTTATATAATAGTTACAATCTATACAGGTAATGGTTTATACGAGTTAATGCGATTATTACTCTCGTTCCCCTTAGCAAACTAAATAAATAAAGAAATTAAATGCGCTTTGTGTATCTAATTTCCTTAGGGAATTCAATAAGAAGTAAAACGCGGCGAAAACAGGACTAGGTAATAGTGGCGCTATACTCTTTAAAGAGTTTACCTAAAGATAATGTTAGTTCAATACTGCTTTATAATACTTGGATAGCTTTACCAGCCTATCTATAACAGGTCATTACCTTATTCCTTAACTATGCCGCAGCATTAATTTACGTCCGTCTAAGCTTTAAAGCTATATTTCTAGGTTGTCCTCTTCCTACTGCATATTCGCGATATATGCAGGTAAATTGGCATATAGCCTTAGTTTGGCATCTTGCGTTGTTCTAGTTTTTAGGATCTCCTAAATATATATAATACCTATAACTAATATCTTTCTTAGTTCACCGTATACGTAATTTCCTCCGTCCCAAATAAAAATATATTACCCCCTATAAGTAGAATACTAAATAAAAATGCTAGGCGGACGGACGTGCTAGATAAATAAAGGCTTATGCTGGGTGGATTAGGTGTGTAATAGGTGGATTAGGTACATAATAGGCGGATAAAGCTGTATAATAGATGGATAAAGGTTTATAACGGTAGTAAGTGACATAATTAGACAATTATAGCTTTTCGCCTTTTTTTGTATTGTATACTCCTCCAGTAAACTAAGTAGGTCAGTTATCGCTAGCTTTAGCGAAAATAATTAAACTAGCTAATATGTCTTCTAATAGTATTCTTATTACTGCTTCCCTTATAGCACTTTATTCTATCCTTTACCTCCTTAACTAGTTTATCTAACATCTCTACTAGCTTTCCGCCATATTTATTACATATAACCTATATATTACCTCTTCTATAAAAACCATCCGGGTACTAAATTACTATTTTCCCGGTTTTTATAAACAATCCTAGCTCTATTAAACTTATTAAGGAATTGGTTCCTAAATAAAGATATATAGCGATTACTGTGGCCTTCTCTTAGCATCTAAGCCCCTATTAAACTTGCCTGCAGAATTCCGGGTTACTGATATTTTACTTAAGATTGGTATTATAGTAATTTTAGCGCGGATCTAGAACCGTAATTAGGAGTAAGCTAAGGCGCTTTATTATATTATTTTGCTATTTAGGCGCTTTCCCTATTTCTATACTACTAGTAAGAAAGATAAATCCGCTAGTAAGAGGAGCTATATCTAGTAGTTAGCAGACAGAAAAGCCTAGGTATATATCCTGCGTAATAGGCTTTATAGTAGTTAGGGTTGTGGCTGGAGACTTAATAGTAATCTCAGCAGGACTTATAATGGTTAGGGTGGTAGGCGTAGAGTTGGCGGAAAGTTCGGTAGGAGTTAAGGCAACTAGGGCTATAGCTATAGATTTAGCCAAGATGTTAGTTGGATTTATAGTAATAAACTAGAAGTGTGGGGATATATTAACTTAGATACGGAATAAAAGCCTTGCCTATTAGTCCTATATAAAGAAGATAGTAGGTAATTTTATATTTTCTAGGTGGGTGCTATTGTTATTTTATAGTCTTCTCCTTTGTAAGAATATATACTCCTGCTTTATAATAGAGGGCTTAAAGTTTTAAATCTGCCTTAAAAGAGTAAGCCTTAAAATAAGGGGCCTATAAGCCCTATAGATCTCTTTTATATATTTAAAAGAGCTACACAGATCTAAATGCTACTATAGCCCTATATACGTGGACCTAGTATTGACCTATTTAATCCGTCACTTACCTAATCTACCTAATCTACCTAATTTACCTGATCCACCCGATCTACGTTAACTGCCTTATCCGTGTCATTCTTATATACCTACTAATATCTCCCCACGCCCCCGTTTTAGCCTATACTAAAAGTTCTTACAATCTATTAAACGCATTTCCCTACGCAATAGTTAGTCTATATAGTGAAGGCTTTAAGTTAATAGGCTTCCTATATCATTCTAGTAAAGTAATTACTTACTTAGTAACAAAGGTATTGATTTAAACTTACATAGTAAGCTACTATAAATTTATCGCAGTCCTTAAAGTAGGCGGGAGGGTTAGGGGACAAAGAGGTATAGTAACTAAGCGAGGCATAAAAGGCATGCTAAGAAGAATAAATTTTCTAAATTTACTAAGTAATATACATATTGTTGGAAAATAAGCCCGCAACAATATTACGTAATAAGACTTATGGGAGAAACCTCTTGACAGGAATTTAACCAATTAGATAACTTCAACCGTGCGGTCGAAGTTGTTTAAAATCTCTTTAACTATCTATATAAAAGATAAGCAATATATAGAGTTTTAGCCCTATAACCTTAATTTAATACATATTCTTATTGCTGATTAGCTTAATACTCTTAACGTATTTATTATAATAAGGGCTATATTTATTTTATCGACATCTATTTCAGAAAGTCAGCTATATTTAATTGTTAAGTATATATAATGGGTGAGATATAAGTTACTGCTACCTTAACTTCCTTAATTTAAAGTCCTGATTACCTTAATAAGACAGCTAGATAAGGAATAGCATAATATAAAAATATCTACTATCTAAATATCCAGATCTACTAAATGCCACCTATTATACTCTGCACTATTACAATCGGCTATTATAATCTGCCCCGATTTTAGGTAGGCTAAAAAACTCCAACTAAGATTTCTTAGCTTTGCGTTAGTTGTCTATATAGCGCTCTATTATATGGCAAAGATTAATATAAAGCTTATTATAGTACTTAAGAGAATCTCCGGTTTGTAAAGCATCTTAATAGTAAGTAACTTGCAGCCATTAATAAATATTACCAACTTTAAGGCGGAATCGTTAAGCGTACTTAAAGCAATCCCAATAGAACTGAATTTCTACCCGCAAATAGCCTATATCTTTTATAACATCTTTAAGTCGGACTCTATCGTCTAGCGGGGAGCTACTTTTACCCGTTTATAGGCATTAAGTAGTGGCTTTAAGCGCTATAGAGGTCCCTTCGCGAAGCCTAATCTTGTAATTTAAAAGGGTAACCTCTGGAGGCTTATTAGCACGCTGTTTCACCTATAAAGTCTATTTATCCCTTCTCCTAAATCTATTAGGAGCAGATATAATTTGCAATTTTAAGAAGATTTGGGCTGCTACTAAACTTTTTAAACGGGTCCTAGCTAATATACTAGTAATTAAGACAACCTTAAATATTAGTGGTAAGGCTATAACCTAATAGCCCGCGTAACTCTATAAAAAACCGTCACCACACATACAACTTTACTAAAAGGTAGCGCCATACTCCAAAACTTACGCATACCCATCTTACCATCAAAAACAATCGATTTTCTAACTTTTAAGACCTAATTCCTACTGCCTAGCGAGCTAGAGGTGGATTTATTTGTCGTTTTACCCTCTTTTCCTAACAGAAAATTTTCTTTAAGGGTGGCCCTAGCTTATAAGCGAGGTACGGACAGGAATACTAAACCTACTACTACTACTACTAATACCAAAACTATAAAATAGGGGCTAGTTTCTCTAATACCTCTTAGCCTAATCTCCCCAGAAATCTTCTAGTAGGATTAGTAAGGAGAAAAGGGTATAAGGATAGTAAAAACTAGGAAAACCCCTTTATAAGATACAAAATGCCAAGGCCCGGTAGGCCTAAAAAGAAACCTCTTATAGAAATAAGTGATAATAAGTCTATATCTACATTCACTTTTTCTAGCCCTTCTCCTTCTCCTAGCCTATTTGGGACAGGAGAAAAAAGAGGACATCCTTAGTCTTCTACTAAAAAAGGAAACTAAAAACCTACAAAAAAGACAACCAAACTAATAACTTTTACGGCTGGTATACCTAGTATATCTTTCTCTCCCCTTTCTCCAGAACAATACCTATAAAAGGCTTTAGATAGCCTAACCCGGGCCTATAAAGGGCTAGAAGAAGAAGAAGAAGAAGAAGATAAAAAGGAATAAGTTAAACAGCTAGAGGACTATATACGTAGTATCCTAGCAGAAGAAAACCCCTTTATAAAAGGAAAAGAAAAAGAAAAGATAAAAGATGTCCTAAAAGGACTAGTCGAAGAAGTAAGAGCTCTCCGTAAGGAGGTAGCCCCTACTAAAGAAACCTACGCAGAGAGGCTAAAGAAGGACCTCCCTACTTCGTCCTCTCTACCCTCCTTATCACTACTATTTCCTACTCCTTCTACTTCTACTAGAAGTAAGAAAAAGCAGCTATAAGAAAGAAAGCTAGTCCTAATTATAGACCAAAAGGACCAACCTTTAGATACCTTCTCTATACGAAAGAAAGTTAATCAACTATTTATATCAAAACTGCAAGTAGAAAAACCTGTTTTAGCATCTATAGCTAGAACTAAGGAAAAATAAAATATCCTCCTTACGACTACGGAAGAGTATAATGCGGATTTCCTAGTTAAATATAAGGAAATCTGGCATAACTGCTTTACCTTTTAAAGAGAACAAAAACTAGAACCATAGGTTTAAATTATAGCCTATAGGGTTCCTACCCTACCTTTCCTAGGAGAAGGAGGCTCTAAGCTTCTAAAAGAAGAAATTAAGACCTTTAATCCTATAAGGTTATATAGACTGCCTAGATAGATCTTATCTAGTGTAAAAAGACACAATCTATAGACTAGATTTGGCTCTATAGTTTTTACTATAGAGAATAAAGAAAAAAGACAAGAAATCCTTAAGTAAAAAAAGATATTAATTGCAGGTACAGCTACTAAGGTAGTAAAATACCTTAAAGTTTCTCCTACTACTCAGTATATAAGCTACTAAAAATTTGGCCATATAGGAGATAGGTGCTCTACTAGGGCCTATAGATACTATACAGCTGTATATTTATCTAAAGACTATTCCTATTCTACCTGTATAATAACAGGCAGGCCTTACTAGTATACCACCCCTCTTTGCATTAATTGTAAAGAAAAACACTTTGCTAATAGTAAAGACTGCGAGACTTTTAAAGCTGCTAGACTAGTACGTAAAGAGGATTCTATAGAAGAATAAAACAGATAGGATTCTAGAAGGGGGTAACTCCTACTAGGCTCTTAAAATGATATTAAAGAGTAAAAGGATAAAAATAAATTGCAAAAGGACAGGGATAGGGCTTAGGATTTCTTATAGTTGTTCTTACCATTTTCTTATTCCCTAGTAGTTATAGTATCTTAGTATTTTACTAGGAAACTATAAACTCCTAATTTAGGGGTTTATAAACTATTAGGACATAGCTACTAGTATATATTAAGCTGCCTAGAAAGGATTTATATATATAGAACTATAGCGCTATAGCCCAAGGCTGCATACGTAGTATTATACGTAATATAATACAATAGATATAAAAAAAATTAAAAAAATAGCCCGCGTAAATGGTATGGTTAAGGAGAGTTTAACTTTCTATAAGCCTAGTACTGCAATATATATATAGGATAAGTATTAGTAAGTGTATTGAGTATTAATACGTTTTCGCACCTTAATAGCTCTAACGCAACCGCGGCCGGTAACTCTATTCCCGAGGAATACTAATAATGGTAAGCGTAGTTTAATTAGTACTAAACCTAATAACTCCCTACTAAATATACCTAGCGGCGATAAGCTTGCCTTAAAGGAAAGCAAAGTAAAGAAAGTAGCTTATTAGAAGTTCCTATGGCCTTTTAATCTTCTTAAAGCTTCTTAAATATTGCCCTTTAATAAATCAAACGCGCAGCCTATAAAAGAAGAGCTATAGCGACTTGTGTATAGACTAAACGACCCTAATAAACACTACCACCCCTTTTAAAAGCGAGAATTAGGGGGATAGGCTATTATATCTTATGGTAAGAGTTTAAACTATAAACTTATTATAATAAAGAAACACGCGTTAAAACCTACTAATAGTTATATATATCGTTTAAAAGAGTTCTCTTATAGTAATATAATAAAGCTATATAAAGTCTTTTTATATTAAGGTTCTTTATTTAGCATTTATAAGTATAATTATTTTAAAGTAATGTTATTAGAGGTTAACTCTATCCCCGTAATACTTAAAAAGTATTATATAACGGTAATATATTATAAAGTAAGCTAGCCGGTTATAACTATATGTATAACACTAACTATATATAAGGTTCTTAAGGGTATATATTATTTATAGTAGGTCCTTTAAATCATCTACGGCTACCTTAATACCGATAATATTATACTCTTAATTGTAGGAAATATTAGAATTAGTAAAACACTTAACCTATTTATAAAAGATAGGAATATTAATAGCTCTTACTAGTAAATATTGCCAAAAGTATAATAATAGAGAAAAACGAGGCGTTTATAATAGACACCTAAGATATATAAGCGTTAGGTCGCCTTATAATGCAATTAATAGAGACTAGTATAAGTATCTAGAATCTAGGGACGTTAGTTCTTTAACGTCTAGAAGTATAGTCTCCTAAGGCATAGAGTTTCTTAAAGAATATAGAATTCGTAACCTTAGAGGAGCTTTTAAAAGTAGGTTATATTACTTTCTAGTTTAAATACGTTGCTTATATAAATTATAGTTACGCTTTTTAAAAAATTCAACTAGTTCCTAATGTCTTTATCCTTGTATTTATACGGCGATAATAGTAAAAAAAAGACCCTAGGGATTATATAATGAAATTAATATAACAGATTAACTATACTACTTCCTATTAATACTAATCTAGTAGTTAAGCTTCTTAGGGGCTCTTTAAGTCCGTTTTTTTTTAATTCTTTATATTACTCTTATCTAATACACTACTATTAATAATCCCTCTAAGGCCTGCATTCTCCTCTCTTTTTTTCTTTAGCTAAAGTTTAATATACTTAAGCGCATTTCGGCCATCCTAAACTTGCTATTATAAATTATTATTCTTATTTAGTGCTTAAAGCATCTGCTTCTAAAATAAGGCTTCTTAATCCTCTAATTTTATAATTCTATCTAAAGCGTTAAGTTTCCTATTTATTACTGCAATCTAATATATTAGGTTGGCGGTTATTAGAGTTAAGTTATAGACTATATATTAGTCTCCCTTTAGTATTATAATCTCCCTATATAAAGCATCCACTATCTTTTTAGTCTCTTATGCTACATTATAAGCGCACTTTAAGCATTTTTCCACTTTATCTGCTCTTTCTTTTTTAAATTACAGTTCTTCTCTGCTCCCTTAATACTCTAGCCGCTCTTATATAAGCTCCTCTTTATACTTAATAAGAGCGTCCTAATATTCCCTATATAAAATTATAACGTTTTTAGCTAACGTAGTAGCATATATAAGGCGTTAATTAAGATCTCTTATACGTAGCTTAAGGCTTTATAAGTAATTATTTGCCGCATAAATATTCCTATAAATTTCCTTTAGGAAATCCTAATATATTCGTTTATTATATAATTAGCAGCGGATACGCGGTATCTTAGTCTTAATTAGTAGATAATATAGGAAATAGTAAATTCTATATTCTCCTTACTAGTCCTAGGGCAGGGTTAGTTACTATTAAGTTTTTTTTTTCTGCTAGAAGATAGTAAGGTGTATTAAATTGAGTTTAATAGAGTAAAGCCACCGCCCCTTTTTATACGTTGCTCGCAATATATAAGGAGCTTAATACTTTTAGGGTACGCTATATTTATAGAGCTATAAGGTTTATAACCGTTATTTAATTACTTAGTTTAACCTTATAAGTAATGTAATATTAATAATTAATTACTAGGGACTATTAAGCCAATATATTAATATAAGGGTTTATTACAGCCTAGCTTATTACATATAATATACTTAATAACTAGGGTATTAAGAATAGTAAACCGCAATCACTAGTTTTAGAAGCCCTATAGCTATCTATTAGAATTACTATAATACTCTAATCCCTCTTATTTTCGGAATTAAACTAATTTATTTAAAGATAAAGATAACTATGGATACGCTTAAGGAGGTTTTAAAATCGCTATACGTATATAATGGTATATATAGCGGCAGCGCCTTTATTAAGGTTATCTTAAAATCTTAAATTAAACAGTAATAAACAGGGTATAATTACTTAAAGCGTAGTTAGGGAAGGTTTAACTTTAATACACTTATAGGAAGTGTTTAAAGAGTTTTTCTAAATCTAAGGAAGATGGTTTAAAAGCAAATTTAGAGTTAATATTAATTTATCTATAATAACTATCTATGTATATCCTATTATATAAATTTAGCCAAATTAAGGGAGTCTGCCCTGCCCCGCTACTAATATTAATACTTATTTTACCTTTAATAAAATAAAGGTTGTGGAACCCCTAATTACAGCTAATTACCTAACTTAATAAAGTATTATAAATATACGTTAAACTAACCCTTAACCTCTTTTTTAATAGTTTTATTAGCACTCTAAAGTAATATAGCGTTGGTCTATAGCTAGGGAATTTATAACTTATATAAGTTAACACCAAATTTTTAGTGTGGAATTTGTGCCATAACTTATAATATAGGTTTAGAATTCCTGCCCATTTACTATAGTAGGAGGATATTAAAAGTATAGGCTGTATTAATAGCTTATAGTAGATTGTCTAGAAGGTACCGCCTTAGTAAAAATAGGGATATTTGCTTTAGGCCTCCCATTATTAGTAATCCTCTTTATTCTTGCCTAATTCTTAACCTCTTTCCTCTTTAAGGCTTTGTGCTTGTTAGTTAAGGCATCCTCTATTCTATATTACTAAATATTTTAGACCCTATTATTATAGGCCTCTATTATCTAGCCCTATGATTTATTATTATATTCGGCCCTTAGATTTAAAAAAAACCTTTCCTCCTTAGGGTAGTATGCTTTCCTACTAGATAATATATCTAAAATGCGGAGGTGTAACTAGCGTAAAGAGGATAGGCTAGTAAGATCGGAAGATTAATAAATATAAGATTAATAAATGTAAGAGCTATAGAGCAGTAAAGCTAGGAGTAATAAGTAGTAACTAACGTAAGAGCTATATAGCTGGCCTACTTTATTCCTTTATAAGAACGTTTAGCATATTAGGGAAAGCTACCTCTTAAATCTAGTACGCTTTAGATTTCCCTATATAATATATTATAGGTACTTTAAGGTAGGTATCTAACTTAGATTATATAGGCTATCTTAATTTATAAAACGTACTTAAACGCTAAATTAAGTTAGATAGAATAAAAGAGGTAAAATCTATTATACTATCTATTTCCGTTACTAATTACCGTTATAACGCCTTTACCTAGTATATAACTTTATCTACCTACTATACTGCTTAATCCACCTAGTATAAATATTCACCTACCTAGTATAAATATTCACTTACCTAGTATAAATATTCACTTACCTAGCATATTAACCCACCTAGCACATCCACCTACCTAGCATTATTATTCGGTATTTAATAGCACCACTACTCTTTACCCTCTTTATAAGGAACTCCGCTTTTATATACAATAGTAATTTATTACTGCTGCTTATAGGGGTTTATATATCTCTATTTAGAATAGAGCGAATTACGCATATAACTAGCTATAAAAGATATTAGTTAGGGATATTATATATAAATAGGTCCAGAGGGGTAATATATTATTAATTTTGGTAATATAAAAGCGTTCCTACTACTCTTAAAGTAATAAAGAGTATAGATAATAATATCTTTTTTAAAGATTGGGACGCTTTTTTCTAAAAATCCTAAAACTTAGAACGACACAGGAGCCTAAATTAAAGCCCCTTAAGAATTTACCTACATATATTACGAATATATAGTAGAAAGAGAGCAATCTAAAAATATAGCTTAAAGGCTTAGGCGGACATCCTATTATACTAGATTAGTGCTATAGCATAGTTAATAAGGATGGGGGGCTTCGATAGAATAAGCCTAACTTATTAGATATTAATAGTACTAATAACTTATTAACGCAGACGCAGGTTATATAGCCTATAGATAAATCGCTAGCAGTCTTATAAGACGTCCCTATTTAGCTAAAAGGCTTATAGAAGTAAGTAAAGTAACTTTAGCTTTTTATTATAGACGGGTTAGAGCAAATTAAAAGGCATATAGTAGAAACTAAAGGATATATTAACGAGCTCCTACCCTAGACACTTAAGGTTTACGCCGTAATCTTAAATATTATTAACCAAATTAGTAAAGCTAGTTCTAGTAGGTTTATATAGGATGGTTAGTAGGTCACCCATTATACGCATTTTAAAGACGTTTAAGTGGCTAACCCTAGGGCGGGTAATAACTTCTAATTCGTATATAAAGGTTAGGCTAGGTAGCTTAAAGTTTAATTTTATCTTTATTATCTTTACTATTGCTATACTAGGCAAAAAGTGGCCGAAATTAGAAGAAATTATCGTTCTATATTAAGCTTTAAGGGGTATAAACTATATAAAATGCATTTAAATCCTTAAAAATAGCTAAGGGAGAGACCGTACTATTATAGCTATATAATGTAAATTACTATAACTTTAAGAGGATAATCTACTCCTCTATAACTCGCAAATAAAATTATAAAATACTTAAGAGGTAAATAGGTAGATAGCTTTATAAAGCCTTTTTAAGGATAAGCTTAAAGTTAGACGCGCAGAATATACTATTTAAATATAAATCTTTACGGGCGGCACGCACGGCAAATTTCTTAAATATTATAACTTAGCTAGACGTTAATCTCTAGGGATTATAGCCCCGACGTTTTCTAACTCTATTTTTGCCCATACCTCTATATTTCTTACTTATCCTAAATATATAACTAAGGAGAAATTATATATATAGGGCGCCTCTAATTTCCTATCTAAAGGGAAGTAGCGGAGATAATAATAATAACTTAAAGAAGTAAATAAGTGCATAAATCGTAACGCTATAAATATTAGGTGACCTTTTTTTATATATATAATTAGGTAGGAAATGTGCACCCCTACCTAATTTATTATTTTTATTTCTTATCTATAACTTATTTAGTGTGGGATTTCTATATAACCTACCACTTCTACGCGTATTTAGTATAAGGTATTTTATAAAGTAAGAGGCGTAATAAGAAAGGTATAGTATAACTATGATTTTTACTAATTCTATTAATCTTACTAAATTCTTAACTTTATTCCCAGATTCCCTAGACCATGTTTATAGGTCTTTCTACTTAATAGTATAAATACTCTATACCCGTTAATATTTATTTTTAATAAAATAATAGAAATCTAATAAGTATAATAAAATCGCAAACCAACGTCTTTAGGTTATTAATACTTCCGTCACTTAAATCTTTATTATACTAATAATATAAAAAAAACCTAAGAGATCTTTATATCTGCACTATACTTAAAGAATAAAAGACTATATTTAAAACCTTTTATTCCATAAAGGTTTAATAAAAGACGTTAAGCTATCTTCCTCTTAATAAATATAAATTCTTAAAAGTAGGCTATAAAACGATTATAATGGACCTAGAAATGTTATAAAAGACACTAAATAAAAACGCTACCTTAAATAACTGGAAGCGGCAATACGCAATTTAAGAAAAACTAAGAATTAAGAGATAATAATTATAGAGATATACTAGGCAAAGTTCTAGCCTAGTTATAAGGGTCTTACCAGAGAGTAATAGGAGTTAGAGAAGTTAGGGAAGATAATAGTTAATAACTATAGCCTACTAAAAGAAAGAAATTATATAAAGATATTAAAAGGGTTCTTTTATATAAGCTTATATAATACTAGTACAGATATTAAGTTGGTAAGAGCAGACTTATTTAAGTAGTATTAGCATAGAGAATTAAATAATGTAGTTAACTGCTTTTTAACGGGAAATTGTGTAAATAGTAAATAAAATCTTATATTATATAGCCTTTAGATTAATATAAATTAATCCTAGGTTATGCTTTAAAGATAATTCCCCTTTATTCCCCTAGGAAAACTAGATAAAATTAAAGAAGATTTAGTTAGCAGAGATTTATATTTCTAGTAGGTATCTTTTTTAAAACTAAAGTAAAGCGTAAATTAGCTACGCTAGAGGCTATATTCTTTCTTAGCAACTATTAACTTACTAATTTAATAGCCATCTAGGTCTCTTAGCTGTGGCTTAAAGTACTTATTTTTACTAAACATTATTATTAATAGCGAAATCCCTTATTCTATTATTAATTTTATACTTCTAAATTCTCTATAGCTAATGCGCCGTTAGAGTTTACCCAACCAACCCTTAAATTTATTCCTTCCACCTCTTTTATATAGGTACTCTCTTTTAAAAGCTATATATATTAGTTTAGTTATAAATAACTATTATAATTAATCCCTTAAAATGAAGACCATTATTTACTTTTTACTCTATAATATTATATAAGTTTATAGGTCTTTGTTAGTAAAGTAAAAGAGCCCCTACCTATAAAGTATATTTAACTTTTTATTTTATAGATTATTTTTATCTCTAAAGTAAATAAGTAGGGCAATCTTATAGGAAATATAGGATATACGCGTAATTATAGTAAAGACTACTCTCTTTTATATATTTTAAACTAATAGGCTAATTCTAGAGTAACTAGCATTTAAGAGTTTTATACTATACTTAGTTTTAACTCTTTAAAATCCTTCTATAATGCATTTTAAGAATAATAGTACTAGATAGAAGGGTATCTAAGACTTCGGGCTGCCCTTAGCTCTCCTATTAATGCTTACTACTAAGAAAACGGTATAATATCTGCTTTAAAAGTATAGGATAGCATTATAGGCAACATATACTAGTTTAGAAGTTACTAGCTTAAAAGTACGGACGGCAGTCTTAGTAGGTAGGACACTACCTTATAGAATAAGGTAAAAATATAGAAAGCAAATTAAGGGAAACCAAGCGTATTACTAAGAGGGAGAGGTAAAAACTCCTCCTTTCTATTAAATTACTTACTAAAAGCGCGGAGTATTAAATATTAGCCTATTTAATAAAGGAATATATAGCAGCAATGGCAGTAATAGGCCTTACTAGTGTTTATTTAGAATACCTTATAATATTTAAGTTAGGAGCGTATATAGAGTATATTAGCTTTAGGATTTCTTAGGTCAATATAGACCACATACTAACGCGGTTTAAGTAAGATTTATAAGTCTATTTAGTTTTAAGCTAACTTAAGCAGTTCTACACCTCCTATATAAATATTAACATTATAAATAAATAG
>Ga0307515_10004280_pt1 | contig 29631 bp, 42 predicted proteins | sample 17_EM_MG_FD_194513 | JGI IMG/M metagenome (GOLD analysis project Ga0307515, IMG submission 194513) | Populus trichocarpa ectomycorrhiza microbial communities from riparian zone in the Pacific Northwest, United States - 17_EM | ecosystem: Host-associated > Plants > Roots > Unclassified | place... | reverse complement strand
AGTGATCTTTTGAACTTTGGCTTTGACCCTTAAGAAGCCTTTGGCGGTCGTGCCTTCAACGGTTTCCAAAGGATATATTTGTTTCATAGAGGGTACAGAAAGGTGGTGTCTAGCGACGGTCCTACCAATCACTGTGGCTTCAAGCAAAAGAGACACGGGTCTACCTACAGTTTTGGTAAATCAGGGTCCCAGTGTGCTCGTGTACGGGTCTCGTCATAGGAACCGGCGGCCCACCCCGTACGACCCAAGTAGACGTCGCGACGTCTCAATCAGCCAACCGAACCACGCACAAGACGACCAAGGGGCACGTACTGTTTGGGTTCCTGGTCATGGACTTGGACCTGTTGGCAAGTATACTGAATCCAACCAGAGTGTCTCCTCCATTCATCTCGGCGTTCAAGCTTCAAGCTTCAAGGCATAACCTCCGCTGAACTCAACCACTGAGTGAGAAGCGCTGTCGATGTTGTTAATAACGCGGTCTGTGTGAGTTCTGCCGCTGTTACTGTCAGAGTGTTTATGGGCATCGAAGTCGATGTTGGGGTCCACCGGTGGTATCAACTGAGGCCCTGCAGTGTGTCCGAAGCATCAGCCGCACGTGCACGTTGACCTCGAAGCGCGTCACAACCTTCGTGGGTCATAATATCCGTTGAGAAACCGGGTGAGCCTGAAACAATGGATTGTTCAAATCCCACAGACAACGACCAACTGAACAAATGATCATGGGACGCCACGAAGGCAAATAACCATCGTCAGAAACTGATGTTCAAAGCACGACCACCGAGCGCGTTCTGGTGGTAACAGTCCTCGTAAATATCGAATTTCATCGTCCGTAGAGGCATCGGGGCAGAACAGTCGGGATTGCCATAATTAAGGGGAAAGGCGAACACACGGAGCGCCAAACGGTGGATTGCAAACTGTTGTTACAAGATGTACAGATCGTGAAGGGTTTATGTGGTGCCTAAACGTTGAACAGTGTGAACACAAGTGATAAAAGGATGTGCTTCGAGTCCATAAATACTCAATAAAATAATCAGCCAATCCTCTACGAGATCCTCTCATACAGACACATGTACGCCTTCGACTTGAGAACTTCTTCGAGAGTCGTAAGCCTCACGACGGTGTCACTGATGTATGCCCATTGCCGCGGCTCATTCTTCTCATGTATCTTCTCGTCCTTGTCAGGTTTGTCATGCTTCCCGTGCTTCTCGGCCTTATCCATCTTGTCGCCCTTCGACGAATGGTCCGAAGCAGTCGAAGTGGAGCTCACTGCCTCCACAGTCTGAGCGGTCTCCAGGTGTTTCGTCCTATGAGGCAGTGCAGTATACGCCACATAGTGTCCTCCCAACTGTCGTCACATCGTCAGTTGAGTTCTCAACTTGACCCGGAGACCAACGTGCTCACCATGTTCCCTATGTGCACTACAACAGCGTACAGCCTGTACATGCATTTGCCTTTGGCTCGGCTGTTCTGCTTCGACTTTTTGCTGGGCAGACCGAAGTCCTCCTTTACAGGAGCTAAGAACGGTGTGATGTCCAGGTACTCCGGGAACGTGACAAAGTCATCGAGCTTCTTGAACCCCATGGAAAAAGACATGAACGGTGTCTTGGTGGTTTGTTGGAACCTCTTCAAGTGAACGACCAAGATGAGAGGGGGGTCCGCGATGAGATATCGCTTGTAGAACTTTCTCATCACAACTTGTTTCGACTTAGGGATTTTGGGCTTCTCGGGTACTGGGGACCACGGTGCGTACTTGGGAGAGGAAATGACTGCGGTTATCGAGGGGTTCCTGGGGAGGTCTTCCTGAGAAGCGAATGGGGAAACGGAAGGTGATCCAGCGGAAGATGCGTCGGAGAGCGAAGCATCCGTGTCGTCGAAACTATCATCGGAGGAATCGCTTTCAACCCATTGCCTGCGGGGGGCCCTCCGCCGTAACACCCTGGGAGGGTTCAATGACGCAGAAGCGAGGTTGTAAATAGACGTAGGAGCGGGCGAGGGAGTCACAGTTGTGGCGGTCATCGGGGACTCTGGACCTGTAGTTGAGATCACGGGAATCGTGAAGCCTGCGTAGGTAGCGGGTTGACTGACATCAGGGCTGAGGTCTGGAGACTTGACATCGTCGGGTTCCGGCCGATCTATTAACAACAGGGGAGGCTTCGAAAGGACCGCTGCGATACGAGACTCGACAGTGGTGGGAAGAGAGACGGCAGAAGGTCCCTTGTTCTCCAAGCTAAAGCTTGAATCGTTCGGGACTAGAGAGACGGCTGATGTCGAGGCGGGGGAGATGGATATCGGTGACGGTGACGCAGGCGATGGATCTGACACGGGCTTGGGTGTTGTAGGACTGATAACAGGAGGAAGCTGAGCCGAGGGGGAAGGGGAAGGAGATTTAGGTGGGCCTCGCGATGGCTCGGGAACGTCCTTATCGCTCTCGGACGTATCAGAGCTATCTCCAGGATCCTCTTTGGGTCTATTGGCGATCTTCCAACAATTCCTACATCCAACCATGTTCTCTCCTTCCAACATCTCAACTGAAGTGAACATCCTCAACAAATCTTCTACACTGGGTATCTGCGAAAGCTTACTCCAAAGGGCGTACCCGTTTTGCGCGGGTGCGCCGACGTTGGGGACACCTGATAGTAAGGCCGAAAAGGGGCTGCTACTGTTCGCAGGGGGAATGTCCGCCAAGATGTGTCGCAGGTATGCAGACTTTGCAGCCGTGAGCTTGTGTTTGTGCGGTTTCGCAGAGACACGAGAGTGGATGATATCCGGTAGAAGTGGTTTGGTGAGTCTGGGGTGAGGTGAGGCAGCGCGTGATGATGGTTCAGAGGGGTTTGGTGTAGCCTCTCGGGTGCTCGGTAGGGTAACATCCGTAGGAGATTTGCCCGGCGTATCCGATGTGACGAGTACGGCCTTAAGGCACTCGTCATCTGGCCGCGAGGACCGCCCGCGACTGCGAGATCTCTCGCTTTTCTTTCCCGGCACGCCACGACTGAGCCTCCTGCTTAACTTTACCCAGCGATCCAGGTCGGACTTTTTATCCTTGCCCGGCTCTACGAATTCTATGTGTGGTCCATTAGGGACTGATGTCTCGAGGGGAGGAAGGGGATTGGGGTGGGGAGCGACGTCGGCGTCAGAGTCCACGTTTTCGCGAAGGTCCTCCTGGCTCCTGACTCGCGGATCCACTGTTTCTGTCACGTATTCCGGCGGGCCATCCGCGCTTGTGCGCGCGAGGTCAGGGGGAACCGATGAGGCACGGGACATAGGAGGCGGGTAGTTATTATACCGGATAGCAAACTTTTTGGCGAACGATTTAAACTTGTTCCTCTTACGTTCTTTGGCGAAGTCCTCCGGCTTTATACTGAGACTGAGGTCGTTGAAATCCTCGTATGTGTGGGAGATGTGTTTGCATGTTTCGCAGACGAGGAAACTCGCGAGCTTTCCGCCGAAGAGCATGTCGATGAAGGACTGTAGCCTGTCTTCTGGCGGTATTTCCGGCAGGTCCTTTGTTGCGGACATTCAAACCGAATGAAGATTGAATGAAAAGGAGTCGAAGACTCACTGGAGCGGCATGGCGCTGAGGCATCTTGGACTTTCGCTTCTGTTTCGGAGGAGGGGTTTGAACCTCCTTAATTACCTGATTGATCATAGGTCAGACAAAGACAAAAGCCGAATGGAGGGGAAAACGCGTTCACGCACGTCCAATTCCTCCATACGCATGGCATCTAAGAGAAGACGCAAGAATTCATGGGCATCCTGTTGTCGGAAATCGAGATATTGATCATACTTGCGACCGAGAATGGCCAATACTTCCCTTGTAAAGCGGTACCGTATTGTTAGCCACGGCAAAGCTGATAAATGGCTTGGACAGACCTGGGTGTTCCAATTTCCCGCTTACGATTCTCTTGAATGGTCCACGCGCGAAGCAAGAAACGGACGAAAGCGTCGCCGAGGGGCATTGAATTGATGGGCTCGTGATCAGCTGAATCCCCCAGACCGTGACCGTTGGTCAGTTGCGGTGATCGCTTTGCGAGGATGGGCCCTGAGGTTTCCGTCTGGAAGGGCTGGTCGTTTGAGTCGAAATGAACGAGGTCGTAAAGCTCCTGAGAGGCGACCAACTGAATAGCAAATATGAGCGTGGAAGAGGAGAGGATGGGATTTTCAACAGCAATAGGACATACGCCTTGCAGCACGGAATTCATGAAGCAGGTGTTGCCATGATTGATGAGGCCAGGAGGTAGATATGCGTCTTGCTCGCGTTCCTGCTTCTCTTTGACGGACTTGAAGAGCTCCTGATGTACTTTCTGTTTCTGCCTGAGCATGAGTGCAAGCCAAAGACCCTGAGCACCTGGGCAGCCGTTGGACACAGACTGGGGACGATTATCGCGGGAAGGAGGGGTTTCGGCTGATCGCTGCGACTGTATCGACCGGCGCATCAGATATAATTTGTATTCCTTTTTTATCTTTTTCGTCCATCACTTGCACCGTTCGCAACGGTCAAATGGTCTCGGTGGCTCTTTCGATGGCGTGGTTGCTCGTTTCTGCCGCATGGCTCTTTCATGGGTCAGTCACCCGTTGTCCTTCCTGCCGACGCACTGTCCGCAGCGGTCCCGGCAAGAGCGTATTTATACCGAGTGGATCGTGACTTCCGCCGTTCACGCCCGCCCTTTCTTCCTACCCGTTCCCTCCTTTGATCCCAACGGCATGCTCACCTCTCTCTTCCTCTCCGCCCTCGCCGCGTCCATCGTGACTGCCGCTCCGCCCTGCGAAACAGACCCGACCCAGCCGCCAACCCCATCGGTGTCCGTCCCAAATAACGGATCGACCTCAGCCAATTTCATCTCGGCAGGCTGGTACCCTGGATGGGATGCAACCAGTTCTCCTCTTTCCGACATTAACTGGGAGAAGTACAGTATCATCGCCTACTCCTTTGCGTATGTTTTGTATACCAATTGGTTGCTAAATTCAGTGAACTTAGCGCTCTCCCATATTTTTAGCACTACCACCCCAGATCCCGCCGTCCTCGATCTTGACGGTTCTGAACCCACCTACATCTCCGAGTTCGTCAAGCAGGCTCAGGACCATGGCACAATGGCCAGCATCGCCATCGGTGGATGGACTGGTTCTCGTTATTTCTCTTCGGCAGTCACCCCCCAGAACCGTTCCACGTTTATCAAGGCCGTCCTCAATTTAACCACCGTATATCATCTTGACGGGCTTGACTTCGAGTAAGTCGAACATGGTTCCCACACCGTCGCCATGCCGCTTATGCTTTCCTTACGTTTTAGCTGGGAATATCCCAACCTGCCTGGCATCGGCTGTAACGAGGGTTCTGGCGCTGATTCTGAGAATTTCCTTGGATTCCTCCAGGAATTGCGCGCGCAACCTGAAGCGAAGAACCTCTACCTCACTGCCGCCGTTTCGGTTTCTCCGTTTGCTGGCCCTGATGGTCAACCTATGACCGATGTGTCCAAGTTCGCTGAGGTTCTTGATCACATCGCCATCATGAACTACGATATCAATGTGGGTACCTCGCATGTTTCACACCAAAAACATATCTGAGATTCATTCTGCAGGGTCAGTGGACTAGTGACACGGGTGTCGGGCCCAACGCTCCTTTGGATGACGCTTGTTCTGATCTTAAGACCGGCTCCGCCACCAAGGCTGTCAAGGCCTGGCTCGATGCTGGTTTCCCTGCGAACAAGATCGTGCTTGGCGTCCCCGCATATGGCCAGTCCTATAACGTTTCGTCTTCCGATCCCGTCGATAGCTCTGGGAATTGGGTCGCCCACCCTGCTTTTACCAAGAACCCTAATACTAACGGTACCGATGAATGCGGCAACCCGGTAGCTGAGCCGAGCACCAAGACCTTCGCTGCGTTGGTAAGCGAGGGATTCTTGGAGGATGACGGAACCCCCGCCAGCGGAATCAAACATCGGTTCGACAACTGCAGTCAGACAGTGAGTTTGATCCGTCGCAAATTAACCCCATTTAAATTTCTCACACTCCCCTCGCTTACTAGCCATTCCTTTACGACGGGACCAAGGAGTTGGTGGTTTCCTACGACGACCCACAGTCTTTCGCCGCCAAGGGGAAATTCATCGCCCAAAACAACTTGCTTGGGTTCGCCATGTGGGAAATCACCGGTGACCACAATGACCGTCTTATTGATTCCCTCATCAACGCGGCGGGTGTTACTAATGACTGTTGATCGACGGGCCGTCCTCGTCCCCCCCTTCCTCTTTCGCTTTCATCTCGTTTGATGGTCCGTGACTTTCTTCCCAGGGCCGTGCGCCCCAGTCGCACCGTTCACCCCCTGACGACGCGCGAAGGGCTTAGACGATCTTTTATACCTCAACAAGTGCACGCTTTGGACGGCATTTATATTTATTTGAACACTCTCTGCAGGTGTAGGAGAGATCACCGCACCCTTATGACACTGACAGCGCCAGTCGACATGAGAAACCGTACATACACACTCGTTTTACCCACGCTCAGTACTGATTACCGGTGTCAAATTTTTCCTGAATCGTATTTGCACATCCGTTTCTGAAACGTTCTCATGGAACACAAAGACCGCGTGGATCGTGACACCCTGTTTTATACATTGCTATGGGTTACAAAGCGTTTTGAGGGCGACAATATGTTTCAGGGTGAGGATTTAATAACGTCCGACGGTCAGCTTACTGTCACCTCCAAGTGGATGTAGGAGGCGCTGAGTCAAATGACGGGACGGGGCGGAGACTAAGACCGGGTGACCGCCGTACAGTGCGACTTGTGTTTCTTCCAGTTCTGTCTCTGACAGGCCGCGTCGCAGTATCTTCATCCAAGGTCGCCATCACAAAGAAACAATGGTCGTCAGAAACCATCATCGTCCCCCACAAAACCAGCAGAGTGAATTAGCAACTGACCTGACTTTGTTACACTTACACTTCCTCAGAACCGCACTAGGGTTCCCACAGTGCGTGCACCTATACAGTTCCACCCTCTTGGGATTCGCCCTTGGGTTCACACACCCATGGGCGTCCTCCTCCTCTCCTTCAAGATCGAGGTTGTTTAACCACGCAGCCAACTCGTGCTCCTTGTCCTCATTCGTCGTAGGCGCTGGCTTATGATGCTCGTATTCGGGGGAGTTTTCTATCACTTCGTTCAACCTCTCCACGACCGATCCCCACTCCTTGACGCCAGGTCCGTAGTGGTCCAGGACGGTCCGGGCGGCCAAAATGGGAAAGGTCTTTTGGTGAGGTATTCCCGTAAGCTTCAAGAACTCTCCCGCCAGTTCTCGTTTATCCATGACGGACTTTAATCATCGAAAACCATATCAGATAGTGAGTTTCGTGGAGGGGGGAGGGGGATTAGCCGGAGGACCCACCTTTAGTTCACGAAGATCTGGGCTGATTTCTGGTCCCTTGTTGGTCAGGGTAACGAGAATATTCCAGTCAACCACGCCCTCCATATGCCTCGAATCCGGCGGAGCGCGTTCCATAAACTCCTTCGAATCCTCCATCGCGCTCTGCAAAAACGCGAATCCCAACTCTCTCCTCTCCCCGCCAAACTCCGGATCCAACACGGCCAATAGCCCCTGATCGCAAGCGAACTCGACGGCGCGTCTCATCATGCAATACTTCAAGAACGGAGTGATCTGCGCGCACTTCATCCCTTTCTTGGAGTATCGCAAACCTTCCTCGGTGTTGGCAGTGAGTGAGACGGCGTAATAGTAATACGCGACGTCAGGGTTCCTCCCGATGGCCGCCTTGGCCATAGGGATGGCTTTCAGAAGGTTTTGGGTCATGATATGATACTTGATCTCGAGAATGTCAGCTCGATCAGCGTCAAGGATAAGACCCGTCTTTCGCAGTTCAGCCGCGCAAATGGGAAGGGCTTCTCTCCACCTCTTGAAAGGTAAACCCACATCAACGGCCTCCATCTTCCCGGTCTTGGAATCCGCGGCCTGATACCACCCGTCACTGATCGAAAACTCGGTCTGAACGATCAAGCCGGCCAGGGTCCTCCCCAACTGCACGAGATTCTTGTCACCAACAGCAGCCTGCATAGCCTTCTGGAACGACGTCGCAGCGGTGAGAGTGTTCATGATATCCGTGTTCTCCGGTCCATAGTTCGTCATAGCATCCGAGATCCGGGGATTCCTGAATCCCCCGGTCATAAAGCTCTGAATCAGCTTCTGGTGATCGAGCGGGGCGAACTCTATCTGCGCATCGTGGTGGTGAAGACGGATGAAACCACCCATCACGTCACATCGTACGATAATGTCCGAGCAACGAAGACACGCCGCGAGGAAATTCAACAAAGGCTTGTGCTTCATACAAATCTCCCAGCAATGCATCGTAGGAGTCGCCAAGAGAGGGATCGCGTGTTGGACCATGAGGGGGGAAGTGGGGAGTTTACGAATATTTTCGAGAGTCGCGTCGATGACGTCCTTGATCCCGAGGGATTTGACGAGTTTCTGGTCAGGTACTTTGTCCGTGACCAGAAGGGCGGCTTGGACGGCATGGCAGAGGGTCACTGTGGCCAATTCAATCGTCTTTGAATCGTTCGGGTCTTCGCGCATGATGCGCACGAGGAGGGGGCTTTGTTTCGCGATCTCCGTGCGGACGTCCTCCCCTCCATGATGAGTGATGCTCGCAAGGGCGACCAGGGCCATGTGACGCGTGGAGAGGCTGCCGAGGAGTGGCCAAAGCTTCCCTAAAAAGCCTAAGCACCAAATGAAAAACCATTGAGTCCCGCGATAAGATAAACGCCGTAGTCGTGAGCGCTTATTAAAGATTGCGGTGGAGGGTGCACACCAAACTCACCTTTCTCAAAGAGCTTGTTCCTCAGAATCGAATCCGTGGACATCTTAGCCCATATTCCGACAATCCCGCCGGTAATCTTCTCCTTGTCCAGATTATTGTTATACATCGCGTTCGTGCGGTCGTATATTCGGGTAAAGTCGGCGTGGACCTTCTTCAGTCCCCGACGCGTCGTAAGATCTGGACCCATATTCAGTCAGCCTATCAAAGAAGATCAAACTCGTAGCGTACCTGGGAGTTGGAGGTGCTTGCAAAGCATGTCGACGACGATGTGCCATCCTTCCTCTTGATCGATATCGACGGCGAATGTGGAGATGGGATTGTCCGTCAACGACACAAACGGGGGTTGAACCGGTTGCTTCGGTTTTGGTTTCTGTCGCCTCGCGCCCGGGCCAGGCATATTTGCAAACACGGGAAGATGAAGGGTTGAGCACGGTTGAGACGGGGGACTCAACGTTCCGCCCCTGAGTGGTCCGGGTTTCTACGGGGTTCCAAGCGATCGGGACTAAGCGCGCAAGAAAAGATACTTGGTTCGTACGATACTACTATACAGGCGCATAGGGGATAAAGGTCGGTCGTGGGCAGCAAGATACAGCAAAATGATCTGTCTTCAAGGTAAGAGGTCGTTACTGTGTGTCAAGAGATGTCGGAGGACCGTCAATCCTTAGATTCGACGGCAGGGCAACTCGGCTTGTGTTTCTTCCAATCCTGTTTCTGACAAGCCGTGTCGCAGTACCTTCAGTGCCGAGGGTGTCAAATACTGAGTCAAGAAGAGGCGAAAATAAAGCCAGAAGATGCTCACCTGACCTTCCCACACTTGCACTTCCTCAACACAGCACTGGGGGTCCCGCAATGCGTGCAACGATACAACACGACCGTATTCGGGTTCACGCTCGGGTTCACACAGTGCGTTTGCTTTGATTCACCCGATTCGATGTCGAGTTTCTCCAACCAAGCCGTCAGCTCGTCCATTCTACGTTCAACGTTCTCCGGGACAGGGTTGTTCTTGTGCTTGTAATCCCACTCGTCGGCGAGCAACTGGCTGATCTTCATTATTGGGGGACCCCACTCAAGATTTCCAACGTCCATGTGCTGAAGGAGACTTCGAAGAGCGAGGACGGCCTGGCTTTCCTGCGGGGCCACCCCTGTAATTTCCAAGAATTCAATTGCCAACTCCCGCTTACCCAACACGGGCTGTGATCACAAGGCGTGAGAGTGATGGTTCGAAAGTCAGGCATTCAAGTTGCTCACCTCAAAATCTGCCAAGCTCATACACAGCTCGGGGCCTTTGAGGGTGATCGTCATGAGCATGTACCAATCCACAACTTCTTGCAAGTGGCGCGAATCCGGGGGAGCATTCGCGATGAAATCCTTGGCATCCTCCATGGCGCTCGTCAAAAAAGCGACCCCCAGTTCTTTTCCTCCCACTTCAGACAGAGGGTTCACTACGGCATTTATCCCCAGATTCCCGGCGAACTCAATAGCCCGCTTCATCATACTGTAGTGGACAAACTTGGTGGTTGTCTTGCACTTCATCCCCTTCTTGGCATACCTAAGCCCCTCCTCCATGTCCGCCTTGAGTGTGATGGGGTAGTAAAAGTAAGGGATGTGTGGGCTGCGTTCTATGGCTGCTTTTGCACGGGGGATGGCCTCCCTGAGTTTGCGCGTCATAATCAGGTACTTGATCTGGAGGATGTCGGCCATGTCGATATCAGAGGCATAACCGGTTTCCTGAAGGGCCTCCGCGCAGTGAGGAAGTGCGTCCCTCCATCGGGTAAAGGGCAGACCGGTGTCGGCGTTCTCCATCCTTTTCGTCCGTTCGTTGATCTCCTTGTAATAACCGTCGGTGATGGAGTACTCGGTTTGGACAACCAGACGAGCCAAGGTACGACCGAGGTCTACGAGGTTGCGGGTTTCCACGGCCTTTTGCATGGCGGACTGGAAAGTCCTCGCGGCAAGAATGGTGTTGAATATGTCGGTGTCCTGGAAACCGTAGTCGACAATGGCATCCTCGATACGGGGTCGCCTGAAAGCACCCTGCTCGTAACTTTCGAGAACTCTTCTGGGATCGAGAGTAGTAGTATCTTCCTTGGCATCGTGATGGTGAAGGTGGAAGAATGCGCTCATAGCGTCGCAACGGACGCTAAGGTCTTCACATCGGAAGCAAGCGGAGAGGAAGTTCAGGAGATCTGGGTGTTTCAAAGCGACGTCCCAACAGTGCAAGGTAGGAGAAGCAAAGAGGGGGACGGCGTGGGTAACGGAGAGGGCGGAGATCCACGGATAACGCATAGCATCGAGAACGACGCTGAGCATCTCCTTGAGACCGATGAGCTTGACGATTTTGGGATCAGGTGGCTTTTCAACGTCAAGCAAAACAGCTTGAACGGCGTGAGATATCGTTACGATGGCCAATTCGAGCAGCTTTGCGTCAGATGTGTTCTCGCGCATGAGACGGACTAGGATCGGGGTGTGTTTGGCGATCTCGGTGCGGACTTGGTAGCCTCCGTGGTGAGTGATAGTCGCCAACGCAACTAAGGCCATATGGCGCGTGTGCTTCTTTCCAAGGAGTGGGAATAGCTTCTTCAAGAAACCTGAACGAGACACATTTTCGGATAAACATTGTGGCATCAACGGAGAAGATAAGATGAACGCCGTCGTACCTTTCTCGAAAAGCTTATCCCTGAGAATGGAATCCGCGGATATTTTGGCAAAAATCCCGACGACACCACCGGTGATATTGTCGGATTGAAGGTTAGTCTCGTAGAGGCCGCTGAGGCGCCGGTAGATGTCTGGAAAATCAGCATGGACCTTTTTGAGTCCGCTTCTCGTTTCAAGGTCTACACCACGGGGTTAGCACCGGGGGAGGGAGACCGGGAAAAAAACCTGCCTGGGAGTTGGAGAGTTTCACATAGCAAGTTGACGATCCTATCCCAGTCTTCGGCGTTGTCCATGTCCGCTACGAAGGTCGAGGGTGTCGGAGGGACGGAGGGGTTGGGTTGGACATTCCTCTTGGACTTTTGCCGATTGTTTTTCGCGCCGGGGCCAGGCATTGCTGCGCAGGCGATATGGACACGCGGGAACGCAACCAAAGGGTGGTTACGAGGAGGCGTGCGATGTACTTATCCCTAAATCACTGGATCGTGACCATGTCGTCACCTACGCATCTTTTAGCGGCGCTGGTTAGTTACAGTACAATCGAGCGTTCTCGTCACCATTCGGTCGTTTGACACAACGGCGTGGGGTTGCGACTCGGGAGTCGTGGAGAATATCCTGGAAGGGATCTGTGCTTGGAACACGCGCGCTTACTTCTCTGGCTGTTCGCGGTTTTACATAACGCTCTCTACAGTTGATCCCCCTCCGCCCCCCGACGGTGACCTCCTGCTTTACTTGTGGAATAACCATGCATTGTGGTCAACTACTGCTGGCGATCCTGAATTCGCACTGGGGGATGTGGAACCTCGTTGCTAATGATCCAGAGGGTTCAGGCGCGAAGAATTCACTGGAACGGCTTCTTCGTTCGACTCCGAAGCACTTCACCTCCCTATAAATACTCTGGGATGCTTTCTGAACTGAACTGAACCTCATCCTCGTCCACCATGAAGCTCTCCGCCCTCCTCGCCAGTGCCGTCTGTGCCCTCACTGTCTGTGCAGCGGAACTCAGCCCTCAGGACGTTTGGGTTCCTCGTTTTACCTTTCCCACTGAAGGCGTCGACCTCGTCTATGGATACACATACAACTTCACTTGGTACAATCTCCCACTGGTGTCGCGTATTACCCTTGGGCTGACTGAACTAGGGATGCGTCCTCCCCACCTTCCCAAATCACGAACAAAGTCGCTGTCATCTATCTCCGCCAGAATGACCGGACCCTCCCAAGTACGCCGACCGTTGACTGGTCTCGTTTGTCTTGCTAAACGTTGCACCCCGCAGTAATCCTCGCCGGCAACCTGCCCCTTACTCAAGGATGCGCCAATGTGACGATTCCCTGGGTCACGACCGGTGTTTACCAGGCTGTTTGTGGGTATTTTCTTTCCAACTTTGACCATTCCAGGACTGATTTATTTGTCGCAGTGTTTGGAGATTCTGGAAATTTCAGCCCCGAATTCAACATCACCTCGCCCGATCCGTCCGCCCCTTAATGAGTTTTATTTTACCATTTACTGATCAATATACAATCCGGTCTTGGTTCATTTTCCAACCTGCACCTTCCACACCTTGACCGACCCGTCGTCTCCGCACGATGCCAGATGGTTCTCGAGCCCTTTGCGAGGACACCAGGCGACCGAGTTGACATCGTAAACACCGTGGGCGGACGTCATCTTGGTCAAAATCCTCGCCTCAATGCCTCCCTCTTCTGTCCCCTGTTCCCTGTGTTGAGATCTGAGCAAGTTTTGAGACCACGGAGGACTCACATTGCCTTGATACACAATGACCTGCCCATCGCTAGATGCGCTCGCAATCCACCCCAGGGAACCAACTTTTCCCTCCCCCCAAGCGACTGAGAATATCGTTCTATCGTGGTATCCCCCCAGGACTTGGATACACTCCCACTTGTACTGTTGCACTCGTTTCCAAATCCGCACCGTCCTGTCATCAGACCCGGAGGCGATGTAGTTCCCATCCGGCGAGAAACATATTGACCAAACGGTGGACGTGTGCCCCCGTAGAATTGCAACGCAATCCCAGTCATCATGTGGATCGTCTATCCATATCCGTATCGTATCGTCGTACGAGCAAGACGCTAAGATCTGATGTTCGTAAAAATTCATGCACGGCCGAATGCAATGGAATCGATTGGCTGACCTCTTCGCGGGGATGCCAGGCTACGGATTTCACGTCTTGCGAGTGCTCCATCAGCACACCCATACACTCAAAGTCGGCGTCCGGTAATACTAAGACCGACATGTCAGAAACCCATGCAAGGGATTAATTCGCCACATGGTGCCGACCTTCCCATACCCATACCGACTTGTCTCTGCTGCAGCTTGCCAAAAGAGTTCCAGAAGCCGAGTACGCGACCCCTTTGCACTCCGTCTCGTGACCTTCCAAAGAACTAACGCACTCCCATGTACCTTCTTCGTCTTCATCCCCGACTTGCTGCCAGATCCCAACATTCGAATCGAACGAACCCGTCGCGAGAGTGTTCCCAGACGGAGACCAAGCCAGAGCCCGAACCGTCTTCGCGTGTCCCGTAGCGATCGAAGTGTTGAGCTCGAACCTGAGTTCCCCATCGGAAGAAGGCTCGTCCTCTGGCGAAGGGGGAGAGACGCGGTAGTTGTACAATCGTACGGTTTTATCCGCTGAGCAAGATGCGAGGAGTGGTTTCGTCGGGTTCCATGCGATCGCCCATGCACGGTCTTGGTGACCTATTTGAATAGTGAATTACTGCTCTGTTTAGTGACCGCATCCTGGGAGGTGCAAAATGCACCTGGTAGCTCCGAGACAAGCGAGATCTCAGCTGAGGACTCGTCGGTCATCGTGGAATTGGGAAGAAGCAGCAAATCTAATCTAGCGGCGCCAATTATACCAATTTGCTGATCGTGCATTTACTGACTCGGTGGCTGAAGGCGGACGGTGTGCAACTCTTTTTTGAACGAACACCTCCCCCCGCTGGGTGCGCTGCTCGTCCTGAGGTTGAGTGTTCTCCCTCTGCGCGTTCTATCTGTTGCCATTTGACCGGTGTTTCGGATTGGACCACACCATCACTCGAGTCATCCCGCTCCTTCTCTCAAAACCTACATCTAGCAATCCAAAATGACAATCCATGGTCTTTCTGAATCCCTATACCCAACAAAACCAGCTCACTTCAGCCTCGAATCCATAATCCGACCCAACATCCTCGCCTTGCACCCCTACCGATGCGCTCGAGATGACTACTCTGAAGGTATCCTCCTCGACGCCAACGAAAACTCTCTCGGCCACTCCATCCACCCCAACGGAGCGACAAAGAAGGCCGAGTTGTTGGACGAGATTGAAGAGCTCGATCTCCATAGGTACCCTTCCCCTTCTCACGAACCGATCAGGTGCAGGATCGCCGATATCCGAAACCTCCCTGACCCGGACCACGTCTTCCTCGGAGTGGGCTCGGATGAGGTCATCGACTTGTTGATCAGGATCATCGTGAAACCTGGGGGGCAGGAGAAGGTTTTGATCACGCCCCCGACGTATGGGATGTATTCGGTTTGCGCCCAGATCAACGATGTCGGAGTTGTAAAGGTCCCGCTCGAGCTGGAACCTGCCTATGGAGAGGGAGGAGAGAAAGGGAGGTTCTCACTGAGAGTGGACAAGGTTCAGTGGTTCACTCGCCTGGGTATTTACCTCGGTAACGTGAAAGATGTTTAGGTTAAGGAAGCAATCGACGCGGACCCCTCGATCAAAATCATCTTCCTGTGTTCTCCAGGGAACCCGTCGGGAACATCCATCACCTTGTCGTCTGTAAGACAGATATTAAATTACGAAAAGTTCAAGGGCATTGTGATCGTGGATGAGGCTTACATCGATTTCGCAAACCCCTCTGCCTCCGCAACCTCTCTCGTCTCCGAGTATGCAAACTTGTGTGTTGCCCAAACCCTTAGCAAGAGTTTTGGTCTCGCTGCTATCAGGTTAGTAGCAATTACACCTTGAACGCCTCTATTTGGTGACCGGGGGATCGTCCAGGTTGGGAATTGCGATTGCCCACCCCGCGCTGATCCACGTCCTCAACAACGCAAAGGCTCCCTACAACGTCTCCACTCCTACAGCTTACCTTGCCCTACGGGCACTTTCCCCCGAATCCATCCACTTGAAGCGCAACAAGGTCACGGTGCTGAACGCTTCTCGGGTGAAGCTCCTACAATCTCTTTCCACCATCCCTGCGATAGGTGCTCCCATAGGCGCGAACGAGGCCAACTTTGTCATGGTTCCAGTGTTGGACAAAAACGGGAAGAAGGATACCAATAGAGCGCTGGCGGTTTATAAGACCATGGCAGAGGAGAAAGGCGTCGTTGTGCGGTTCAGGGGAAAGGAAGCAGGATGCGAAGCTTGCCTGCGGATCACCATTGGGACGGAGGAAGAGAATGAGAAAGTCATCGAGAAGCTCAAGGAAGTCCTGTCAGGTTAGAAGCTGGGTGTGACTTATAGCCTGGGTCAAATTATACAGCATGTATTACTACGCCTAGAAAAATCCATCAGTGCACAGGTGATCAAGGCCGGGTGGATCACTCACGACAGCAATAACAAAAAAACAGTCAGATATAATATCTATCCACGAACCAAAACGCCCCCGCCGCCTCTAACAAGGCCTATCCTAGCAGCCAGCTGCCTTGCATGCATAATCTCCATCCTCCTGGTCCTCGCGAACAGCATCGCCAGTGCAACTGCGGCGAAGAAGGCGTTGCACAGGATGAACTCGAAGTAGTCAGACCGTTCTTTGGAGACTATTCGACCACAAGATTGCCATGCTGGGATTTCGCCTTTGCTACTTGAATGTGATGAGAGACCATCTCGTTGTCGTTGCGATGATAATATGGAGGAGGAGGATGTTGTGGAATCGTCGTCGAGTGTACAGTGCATCAGCCGTCTGTTGCCAAACGGTTGACAGAAGGGTTCGTGAAGCTGTGGCTGGTTAGCTGGGAGGGGCGGGTTAAGGCTGTGAGGTGCACACCGAATCTTCTGGACATGGCTCGCAACGACCGAAAGGCGTACATGTCATCTTAGTTTCGTCGTGTTCTGCGGCGCAAGCGACGTCCAGGAGTATAAATCTGAATGCAACCGTTAGATACAATTACTGAATTACAAAATCGTTGGTACTGACAGCAAGAACCATAAGATAATAGTAACCCGGGCCAGCATCCTTAACAGACCTGGGGTGAGTCCGAGAAGCTCGAAGCTAAGATGGAGGCGCCCCCACGTGACCCCACACCAGAATTGCGGCATCACGCGGCAATCCAGGCGGACGAACCCCTTCCAAGCTCACCACCCCATCCAGCAAATCCGAAAGCTTTCGAACCAAATCACCAGAGAGGAAAAGCCAATGTCTCGACGAACGACTACGATAGAGGAGGAATTCGATGACGATACTGATCTTCCTCTTCCAAACCGAGCTTTACCAAATACCGGCACGCAAGGAGCGATCCTCGAGGAAATAGGTATCGATTTCGATCGAGGGGTCGACAAGGACAGCGGAGATGAGGAGGACGACCCTGACCTTATGGAGTTGGGCACTCAACCCTCCGCGGCCGGTTCCGCGTCTCATCAGGAAGGGTCCAACAGCGCAGACCGTCCAGTCGTGACAGACATCAAACCGTACAAATCGTAACGTCCATTCCAATCTCCTACGGACGATCTTTTATTCACTCCCAAACCTACGACCCGCATATACGCACATGCGCGCGGTCCTTCTGTTTGTAATATAGGTGGACGTGCATTTACCCCATATACATCGACGCGAAGAGGGCTTATGGGACGGGCGAGAGACGTATTTCCCGCCCAAAGGCTGTATGGCACCCTTTAAGCAAGGACATCGCGGAGGCTACGAGCAGGTTGGGTCTTGGAACGTTGCATGAAGTTAACAAGTGTCATCCACGAGATTGGGAAAACCCCGGGAGGGTCAGGGTGCAGTGGAAACGGGATGGCCAACTCGTGAATCCTTCGATCAAATCAAGTAAGATCTCTCTCCTCGTTCCTCCCTTTTCCCAGCTTTGGCTTATAAGCCCCCGTAACCCCATCTCCAGAGAGACTGCTATTAGAACGGGTCGCATACCAAATCCAAAGTCTAAAACCCGAGCTCGTCCCCCAGACTCCCTACACCTTCCTGGCCCCTAAGCTCCCTCCTACCCCTCAACCCAAACTTACCGCGGGCGGGAGGGGCAAGCAATCTCAACAGAAATCCAAACAAGCCGCTCAATCGACGACGACGACGAGCAAGAAGTCGAATACGGGCTGTAGGCTTCCGGTACCTCCAGAACCTCAACCTGCTCTGAACAGTCGATTATCCACGTACTCGCCCGCCATCGCCGCGGGGATCCTGATCGATACAATTAAGGCGGGTATGAACGCTACCGAAGGCGGAGGGGCGGGTGGTCCGGGTCCCAGCCTTGGTGGAAAGGGGAAACGGAAGGTGGTCAGGGTCCGACAGTGATGGTCTGACCCCCTTCCGCGGGGTCGACATGTCGTTTGTATAATTAATCAATGCCGCATCACACCGAACATCGTTCGGAAACGACTCATAAGCATTATTCAATAATTAGGGTATACAAGATTAACATTGAGTGTCACCTCAGAAATTTCCTTGAAGACGGATATCGCTGTGCGCGCCCCCGACGTAGGCGGTGAAGGTACCGCTTGGTCGAACCCACGACTGAGAGGGGACGTCCCAAATGCTTTCGGTACGGTCAGCGATCAGGGAGGGTATCAATCACTTAGAACCTGGTACTGACCTGAGATCACGCTGGTTGAGGCTAAACGTGACGCTGGAACTGCTCCCAGCTTGCAAGAACACCTCATCAAATCCTCTTAAAACCTTGGGAGGTTCACCAGCGTTTGCGGGGAAGCCCAAGTAAAGCTGTGGGATTTCCATTCCAGATACGCTACCGGCGTTCTTGATCGTAGCGACAACCGTGACACCGGTCCCAGAAGTCGAGATCTTGAGACTGGAATATTCGAACGTCGTATAGCTCAGTCCAAAGCCGAAATCAAACCTGGGCTTGATTCCTTTGGACTCCATATACCTATAGTCGAGCAATAGTTTCTCTGTGTATTGAATCTGGAACGAGCGTGAGCGATAGTCTTGAAATTCGTGGATGTTCGCTTTCATACCGTCGGGAACCCGCCAGAGTTGTAAACGATCGGGGCGGGATAGTCAGCTTCATTCTGAAACACGAGTTAGTGGGGGAGACAAACGAGCGACGTAAACAGCATACGTCGGATATAGCAAATGGAAGTCTTCCGCTAGGGTACCGAGGGTCCAAACCCCACAGTATGTCAACCAGACTAGGCCCAGTTTGTTCTCCTGGTGCACCTGCATAAATGATGCCTGTGATATTAGGATGGTTCGACCAGCTCAGGCTGCAAGATATCGTCGGGATCTGTTATGAGGGGAAACGAGATCGGGGGGCGTACTTCACAGGCCCGACAGAATGGATGACAGCGATGGTATTGTTATTTATGGCAGCCACTTCCTCAATCATCCGTCCACCGCTCCACCACAAAGCAAGGTCGTTTCGGTCGCCCATATTTCCAACCACGATGTCGTACAGCCCGAGCTCACCACTCATACTGTAATCCTGTTAATTCACCGTCGTGAGGTGTCTCTAAAACGAAAGGACCTACGCGTTCGCAAAAACAACCGCGACGTCCTTTCCCCTCGCAGCGGCGACCGCAGCGTTGATGTTATTAGAGGGGGAGGAGGTCACGACCCCGCTGCTACCGATATGGCTGGCGATTGCATCGATCGGAGGGATGACGTTCTCCAAGTTGTACGAGCCGGACCCCCACCTGTGGAACGTCGCATAGGTGGATCTCATCTTCTGTTTAATTCATGATACGCACCCGATCGCCATTGTACCATCGTTACACTTGTTTAGATCACAGTTAGGGGTGGGCTTCTCCGCATCCTGCCCAATGACCGCAATTGTCTTGGGTTGGCCGAGGGGGAGGCCCCGTGTACCAGTTTTGTTGTTCTTCAACAAAACTGCTGAAGCAGCTGCGACCTCCCGAGCGAGGGCAATGTGAGCGGTTGTACGAACCACGACGTTCTCGTTGTTAGGTCCCGACCCGTCAGGTTTTTGAGCGTCGAAATTGACCACAGGGTAGGGCTATGCGATAATCTCCGTTTGCGAGGTGCGCCTAGTTCATATCCTGGGGCTTACCTCGTCTTGATTAAGTTTATAGTAAGGAGTGAGCACGTTGGTTACCATCCGGTTCAGACTCTTAGACGGAGATGAGCGAACAAACTCCATAGATGCCACGGGTAACACTCACACTGTGGTTGACTTTTCCGTCGTTAACGGCGTTCTTCAAACCGTTATTGCCATAAATCGCGCCACCTGTAATGTCGTTAGAATTTTTTGACCCGGCAGCTCAAAGTGAGGTAACGGTACCAATTACAATCCAATCCCCTGGCTGCCTGATTACCTGGTCAAACCGATCCTTTCAAAGCATAACGGCTTCTTGCTTACTCCATATCAAGCCCAGCATCGACGTTCTCTTCCACGCTATCATGAGTTGCACCCCAATCACTGATGACGAAGCCTGATTTTTGAGTCTATCGGCATCGAAATGAACGTTAGGTGGCGATTAAGAAGACACACCCTTGAAGCCACCCTCCTTCCTCAGCAAATCGGTGATCAGACCTTTGTTGTGACACGAAGATGTCTGGTTGAAACGATTGTATGCGCACATGATAGAGGCGACATCAGCCTACCGGGGAGATTGTCAGTAGGATGTGGTGCAACTTTAGCACCAACTCTCACTTCGATGCTCCGGATGAATGGCCACCAGTAGATTTCATGCAAGGTGCGGTCATCAACATCCGCGGACAAACCGTATCTCCAATGCTCTTGGTTGTTCGCGATCAGATGCTTGGCACAAGCCATCTAAATGAGAATGAGTACCACGTCAACACCAGTTTCGGGAAGCACATACGACGCCGGTACTTTGAACACCGATAATAGTCTCGTATGAGCCTTCGCCGTTCAGCCAAGGGTCAGGGCCAAAGCTCTCCCAAGCTCGGCCTAACTCGTTACAGGCGTGTGGTAAGCGAGGGTCATCCTATCGAAGAATGTCGGACTCATACTCACCAGCCTTGGGGGACCTCATCTGGAGTCGAGGTAATGACGAGGTCAGTCAAAGCAATCCACAATAGCATGAGATCGTACGATATCCATTGCGGGCCCAAGGAAGACCCTAAACGAAAAATGGAGATCAACACTTCGGTAGCATTGAGACGACCCAAGGGAACATGCACGAACCTGACACCTTTCCCTCGGAACTCTTCACCCAGCGCCACACCTCTCGCCCTCATTAACCTACGGCTAAAGGTGGACGCGGTGTTGATACCTGTCGGGAATCCAGTTCCGCCTTTCGTCGCGCGCAACCTGATGGAAATCATCATACAAATGATTGGTGTACTTTGACAAATGGTTTACCCCGCAGGTCCATCGTTCATGCAGAGATTTGGGATGTTGAGGCGGCTCACTGGACCGGTGTCACCAACGCACCGAGATCCAAACTGGCCCTTGCCGATTAAAATCCCGACTTTCTCATCCAGAGTGAGTTGTGCTGCTGTGGCGTTCGCGAGTGCTCGAGCCTCGTCCCAGGTTCCTGATTTTCCATAAGTCTATAAGATCTTGAGCGGTATTGCGGGAGTCCCTTACTGGCTTGGGTGGTGATGCATAGGAGCAGAAAGTATAGAAATAGGAAAAGGGAGGGTGACGACATCATGGCGGCGGGTAAGGGCGGGTCGAAGAAACGTTGGGGATCCCAAACCGGGTTATGTACTCGGATTCGGATTGTTGCGAAATGATCTCACACTGCACACTGGTGCTTATTCAGTAACAGCGGGGGATACGACCTACGCAGCGCAAGATGATCGAGGTAGGCTTCTATCAACGCCGCAATGTGAGCGTTGACGAGGCCGGAAAGGGTAATCTCAGGAGGATATGTGCTCAGCGCCAGTCCCACACCAAGGTGTGTCAGCCGATGCGCAAGGATACTTCAAGCTACACCAAAAGAAGAGAAACTTGAGCGACGAGCGCGGGGTAATAAATATGTATCCTACAGACCACGGTGGTTCCTGAGAGAACCAACATCAGCTGAGCAGAGGCCACCTCATCTCCGACGTTTCTTGGCTTGGTTGTCCTCCAGAATGTTGTCCTTCCTCTCGCTTACGCGCTGGAGGAATTCGATCTTACCGAGATAACCCCCCGAACGGCGATTCGCTTCCAGTTCGTCCTTTGCAGTAGCGCCATCCGAGTTTACGTGTACTTTCCAGTCCATGGATGATTTGTCGAGAGTGGTCAACTTTCGAGCTTTCGGTTGGGAAGACGTCGGCAGTGATGGCAACACAAGCTTGGATTTCCGGGGACCACGTGCTTTGGATTTTGAATTCTCGGTGGCTGGATTCACCAGGGCAGCCGATGAGTTGGACGCTGGGTCGCCCCCATCCGCAGTGTTCTGATTTGGGACGCCTGATTCAGACCATAAAGGCCACTTCTTTGCATCTTCGGAGTCCTCCGGGACTTCGACGACCTCTCTGCGGAAGGCGGTGGGCATTTTGTCGAGAAAAAGGGGTTCCCAGAGGGCAATGCTCACAGGACATCCTCACCAACGAAGCGATACCTCTTCTGAACCTTGACCAACTTGGGAGTGACGCTGGCATGTTGCGGGTGTCGTGCCGCAGTTGACTTGAATTCATGCCAAATCCTGTCTTGTTCGCTAAAGAATCACCGTTAGGCGACGCCCGTGGTTCTTCGAGCGCACTTGCTCCTACATTTTCTTGCGCGCCTCCTCTTCCTCCGTCGTTAGTTTTTGGGGACTCGTTCGGATCCGCTTGGTTGATCTCTCCTCGTCGGAATCAGAATCAGATGTGCTCTGGTCTGCGGTAAAAATACCCGTTAGCTGCTGAAAATACTAGGAATGCGCGTATATACCATCGTTCTGGGGTGCAATAGGTACATAATCCGGATCGTCTTCGGAATCAGAGGACATGATGGTTGGTGTTCAGTCCAGAAAAGGAAATGGCTGACTAAGCCCACGTTGACCGATATCTTGCCGCCCATCGTGTTCTCATCCACTCTCATCATGTCGCTCGAGGCGAATGTAACGAAATCCCTGTCCAGAACAAGGAAAGGTTTTGTTGTTGTCTCCGTTTCGTTCGATGCCGTGCAGGCGCTGGTTTCTGTCTTGCCACTGATTCGCTCGAAGCGTCGAGCTCTCTATGAACAGGTGGACATTCCTGAAACGTCCCGCGGTAAACGTTGGCCACACGTCCGTCGACCGACCGTGCTTGTGAGATTTGAATCACAATCACCCCGACGACGTGTTGTGTCCCACCTTACCCGGCGACCGCCCATCGTTTTTACGTCTCTCGGGCTGCTTTGTCGAGAAGAATCAATTGTGGACGTAAAATTCTCCCGTCTGCGGAACCAGATCCCGCATCGTGTTTGCTGTTGGATTTAGTCGTCTTTGATCCGATTCCGTTCATTCTTCACCCACGTGATGGGCGGTGGGACCGCCTTCCTAATTGGGCCAACCCCTGTAGATTTCTAGCACTCCTCGACCTAATGGGACTTGTATTCAACTTGAGTCTTTAAAACCTGACAACGCATCCCCTTCGGATGCTTCCAGTTCCGTGCCCACCCACTCTTTCACCCCTACTACTACCACCTCCCCCTCAACATGGGTTCCCCCGTCCGGTTGACGCATAACGCTCTCGCGACCACCTTCGAGGGTGTTCATCACCCCCTATCTAAACCAACTCTCCCCATACAACAGTTTCGTGGCATTAAATACGCTTCCATACCAGCCCGCTTTCGCCAGTCGAAACTGTTCACTTCCTATTCTACCCATACCAATGCCACAGCTCACGGGTGAGTGTATACCCCTATCCGATGTGTTGTCGCCATCCCTGACCCACCCGCCGTAGTCCAATTTGCCCTCAGCTGAGAAACGTCAGCCTCGAAAGCGAGCTGCTCGGGATTGTCGAGAGCGAGCTTCCCAAACAGTTCCTGGCCCAAAACGAGTTTGAGTGTCTGAACCTCAACATCACACGCCCCGCCCACGCAGACAAGAATGCGCGTCTGCCTGTCATGGTCTGGGTCCATGGGTTCGTAGATCATTCCCTCACTTTACCTACTCCGATCTGATGTCACGAATTTCGTCAGGGGCTGGTCTCGAGGCTCTGGCGCAAGTTGGCTGCACGATGGTGGTGCCTTCGTCCTAAAGAGTATCGAAGCCGGAAGACCCGTGATAATGGTCACGTTCAAGTAGGCATCTTCCCGAACCATACCGCAAACGTACACGGCTCATCATCTGCACTCCTTTAATCAGCTATAGAATTGGTCTCTTCGGCACTGCGGCTAGCCCCACGCTCCAAGAGGACAACGGGTCCGCTGGAGACAAGGGGGTCGGAAACTATGGTAAGCCCGTCCGATCCTTTCCCTTCTCATCGCCTCACCAAAGCGCCCATCCTAGGCCTCCGTGATCAGCAGGTACTCTTTCAATGGATTCAACGTTTCATCGCCGAGTTTGGCGGTGACCCCTCGAACGTTACCCTCTTCGGCGAATCGACTGGGGCCGCGGATGTCCTTTGCCATCTGCACTCTTCCGCGAACCAAAAAGAGCATCTTTTTCATCGCGCCATCCTTCAGAGCCCCTCCGTCGAATTCAACGTTCCTGATGTCCGATCTGCCGGTGCTACTCTTGCGCGCACGCTGTCGGGCTATAAAGCCAACACCGCGGAAGAATTGAGGAAGCTCGGCCTTGAGAGGCTGGTTGCTGTCAGGCACACGTATAGAGCTACCGACGACGGGTACTTCTTCCGACCACACTGGAAGGAGTACATGTTCGGCGATGACTCCCATGACGCCTGCATCCCTGGTGATCAGCCGAAGTCGATGCCCATACAACCCGTCATCATTGGCGATTGTACAATGGAGTCCTCCCTTTGGTCGTTCCCGGTTTCATATTGGAACGCCGCTGGAGTTGTACGTCGTATCCGCGCCATCTGCCAGTCTATGCAAAGGGGCAACGCCGTCCTTCGGGCCTATGATATCAGCACCTACACGCCGGAGGACGAGTTGAGCGAACGCATTCTGGATCTGGTAAACGATGCCAGATTCTCCTACCCAATCGACTGCGTCGCCAACGCCCTCAAACAGGCTTACGGTGGAAAGGGTGTCTTCCGATACGTGTTCGACCAGGAGAGCCCCACTCCTGGCGCCATCCCTCACCACGCCGTCGACTTGGTCTATCTGTTTGACAACGTCCCCTTGCCGACCCCCGTCAGCTCTCCTGAAATCAGTCACTCAAGATCCCTTACTCCCGAACTTTCGTTCAGTGACGAAGAAGACGAGGAAGAAGACAACTTCTCCGCGTTTGAGAAGGAGGATATACAATGGATGACCCCGGTCGTTGACGAGTACGCTTACGCTCGAGTGAAAAACACGATCCAGGAGCGTTGGCTCGCATTTGCCCATGGCCAGCGACCGTGGAACAGGGAAAAGGCCTACGTTTTTGGACCCGAGGGCGAGACCGGAGAGCGCTCGTGGAGCATCTTCGAGGGCAGGCGACGAACTCAAACTTGGCACCAAGCATTGGTCCCCCTTGGTCCCTCACTAGTTCAGAAGCTCGGTGAGGAACTTGGGAATGGCCCCCAAGTTGGTAGCAAGGGCTCGTTCTAAACTCGATTCATTTACTCATCACGACCCTCATCACCCAAAATTCATTTCTAATCTCGCACGTTCATTGGCATGCGGTAACCCCTCTGCTAAGTTTATTGTCGTATGATATCTATCCCCCTAGCATAATCCTCCTTCCATGCCCGGTACCCCCCCCTACCCTCAAGTCCGCTTACCCAAATTCCCTCATCTCTCACCTGATGCTCGTCTCGCCTGCTCTCTTGTGATCCCGCATAGATATGCTCTCTCTTGTTGTTCGCTTATCGTTTTCGCTCTGGTGGGCTTCGCTCGCCTCGTGCCCCGTCAGTCCCGGTCCGCTATTCTTACACACCATCATGCACTTTTACACTACATTCCATTCATGTATTACCGCCGTTTTCACTTGCACTTTTGCAATGAAACTCGCCTACACGTTCCCGGTTTTCGGATATGCGTTTGGTTCGAGCGCCGGCTAACCACAGTGATAAACCAAAGGTGGTGCTAACACCACCTTACCTCATTGATCCCGGATCTTTACGACTTGGAAGCCGCCGAGTGTAGTTCCGGAAACCGCGCATGCGCAGTAGTCCAGGTGCGTCCACGATATGCTTCGGCGGTGTTTGCCAGCCATCAAGAGGAGGGGTAAGTGTTGTCGTCCGCAGTCAGGGAATAGAAGCAGAAACCACTGACGGTGCCACACCGCAGCTTTCGTTCCTCGGATGGACTCGGGGCTACGGACCTATAGTCCACGATTCCGGCTCACGGCACAACACGAGGCCGCACACGCAACTGGAGCCATTGACTAAGCCAGATATGCAACGCTCCGATAAGGTCCAGCTTGTGCCAATTGAAGCAATCGTGTGTCTCGTAATCTTGACTCTACATGATAGTGAGTGATTGAATGTCGCGTTATCTTGGAGGTTCAATGGTCTCTAGTCTCTCTCTCGTATATCGCCGTGGATGGGAGCACTGGAGACGCTGGTTTATTGAGCTGTTAGGGGGTTGCCGGTGGCTGTTCCGCCGGGCATCGGGGTCAGGAGGCGCGGGCCAATCCCCCTAATTGCTCTCTGCCAATTTTAAACAGGCGCGGTGGATCAGCAAGCGGCAAGCCCAGATGGTGAGCACAAGCATTCGAGCAGACACACTGCTCCCTTTTGTTGCCTTGACCTGGGCCTGAAACCATCAACAAGGGGTGACGATCACTTGACACTTTCGATCAAGCTTACGATGATCAGCCTTTGTATCCATCCACGCCATGCACTTCGTCCCTTGGATCGGGCTCGGGGTTGTATTCCCCGAGGTTTTCTTCTTCAGTGTTCAGTGTTGCTTCGGTGTTCGGGGTGGCCCCTACTGTGTTCGACACCGGTGATTGTTTCACCGCCTCCAATACGAAGCCATCCCGCACCGCCCATATCGTGACATTGCTCACGAGAACGAACAAATGGCTTGATCCCTTGATATCTATTAAAAGGGTTCCTCGAAGAACGTCGCCATCGATATCTCTCATTCTACGGCATACACCTTCTGCTCCACATCTTCTTCTGCTTCAGAAAAGGGCACGAACTCAGCATGGCCTCTAATGAGAAAGGAGACCTTTGGTTCCTCCAGCAACCCCCTCCGGCTGGTGCTGATCCTAATCAACAGACTGCCACCCCTCCACCCCAGCAGACCTATCAGTCTTCCAATTCGACGAACCCTTTCAATAAGCCCACGCAATCTCCGCCACCTCAGGACGGGTCTGCGCATGCGGCCCCCCAGCCTGGCTATGGGCAAAAACCATACCAGCCACAGCAGGGATCGCCTTATTCTCCGCCGCAACAGGGTTCACCATACCCCCAGCAACAAGGCGGGACATTCCCTCCACCACAGTACGCTTCACAGCCGGCAACGCCATATATTCAACAACAGGGTTCTCCTTACCCCCAGCAGGCCTACTCTGCTCCACAACAGCAGGGACCCTATCCGTCTCAACAGAACGTCTATGCCCAGTCTGGACCCTTTACCCCTCCCCAACAAGGGTACCCGCAACAGCAGGGTTCTCCTTATCCCCAACAAGGCTACCCTCAACAAGCTTACGCTCAATCTCAACAGAGGCAATTCTCTGATCCCAACTCGCAAGTTGGCGGAGAAGCCTCTTCGTTCTATGGCTCGGGTCCTCCTCCAGTCGTCCAGCCAGGTCCAGGCCCGGGCGGCCCTGGTGACCGTGGATTCTTCGATGGCGCAATGCAGATGGCTGGTGTTCAGCAGCCCCCGCCTGGACCGGACGGTTTGGAGAGGGGTTGGTTCTCTTCGAGCAAGAATCCGCTCGATCCGCCTCCCAAGATGTTCAAGCGCCCCGCTCCTGGTCATTACAGCTACATCAAGTTTCAGCCCATGAGCGTCCTTGCCGTCTCTGACAAGTTACAGGATGGTTTCGCCTTGATCCCGCCTGTCGCTGCCCCTGGAGACCAACATCCTTTTGTCTCTCATGACATCACCGAGGATGACTGGCACAAGTGAGCATATTCCGCTCGGTACTTTATCGGACTGAGGTTAACCTTAAATTTTTTTAGATTCTTGAAGGACTTCCAGAAGACGGCACATCTTTCCGCTTCTGACCGTCTCTTCCAGGGTATGGCCAACAGCTTCATGAAGGGTGCGTCCGTTCTATTTATGCCTCGTGAGGTCACGACACTTATCCGGGGTTCTAGATAAACTACCATCCGACCAAGTCCAGAAGAGGATGGCTGAAAATAAACTCGAACCTATCGGCGATTATCTTATGGCTTGGAACCATGTCGGTGTTTCGTTCTTCATGCATCACGGTTGAATATTTCATCCTAACTCACGTTTATAGTACTTCTTCCGTCCACGTCGTATTTCCGTGGTTCTGGCCAAAGGTAGCCACCGCTTCAGCGGTGAGACCGACGATTATCCTCCTGACGTCACCCGCCGTACCAAGAAGGTCTTCAAGGAGAGGAAGTCTCACTGCAGCTCCCGTTCCGTCGATACTCCTTTGGTCACCGTCGCCGAGCCCTACCCCAAGGGTTCCCTCCTCGCCCCTCTCCTGAACCCATTGCACAAGGCCATCTATGATACCTCCGTTGCTGTCTCCAGGGCTCCTGGTGACCTTCTGTACGGGATCACGCCGGGAGAGAAGGTCGACCTCTCCAAACCGAGCCCAAAGTCGAAGAGCAGGGCGCTCAGAGATTCAGACGAGGAATCGGATTCCGAGGAGTATACCGAATCTGAAGAGGAGAGTGATAACGATCCCGCTAGGGCCTGGGAGAAGAAGGCTGAGCATGACATGGCCGCCATCCACAGAAAGACCGAGGCGGACGTCAAGGCCTTCCACAAAAAGGCGGCTGCTGACCGTGAGGCCTTGCAGGCCTTGATTGAGGGCAGGAAGGTTGAAAAGAGATCACACAGGGAGGAGAGGAAGAGGGAGCGAGAGAAGTATATTCAAGGGGTCTACTACGGTAACTGGGACGCTGGCAAGGAGAAGCCCAGGAGGGAAAGGAGGCACAGGAAGAGGAAGGACAGTGCTGGAGATATTGCCACTGGAAAGTTCAGGCTCGTTATCTGCTACTGGGATGGACAGCGAGAGGTGTTTTAGATTATCGGCATTCCGCATTACAGTACCAGGGGTACCAGGTTATTCGTTGTTCTCCATTGGTCATTAGTAATGTCATTACAATTTGCAAATGTCTCACGTGCACTGTTGACCTGATCGCACCCCACCGGACTCCGCCAAACCGAGCTGACCAATTCGAATGACCACAAGCGCTTCGTGTTTGCAGCCCAAATACCCCACTTGCGCACCCTGAGGAGACCACGACACCACCATGACCCCCGCTACGACTAATAACTTTTACCTCCAGCCCTCGCGAAACGGGGGGATCCATGGAAAGTCGCCTCTCAGCAAACCAGCATACGGGGACTCCGAGGGTGATGATTCTGACGCTTCGTCATATGTGAACGAGTTTGTGGCCGCCGGGAGGAGGGACTCGGAAGTATACGAGAGGACTTTGCAGTCGTGGAGAGCTGCTATACGACGGCCCATCGTGAGGATGGTCGAGAACGAGTCCCACATCATCGCCGCTATGCAGGTGTGCCGATCTCCCGCTCAATGTTTGCGTGAAGCGCGCGGTCGGACATGCTGATAATGTTCGCCCCTCTTTGTGGTGGTATAGGACCGACTGAGGAGGCCATGGCTGGACGCTTACTTCGTGTACACCTCGAGTTTGGGGACTCATACGTTCTTTATGACCGTTTTGCCCATCTTTTTTTATTTCGGCCGCCCCGAGATTGGACGAGCGTGAGCATTCACTCTCTGCGTCCCCAATCAGTGCCGAGCGTTGATGTTTTGTGTGTTATTCAGGCTTTTGTGGGCTTCAGCTGTGGGGGTATACATCACGTCTCTCATCAAGGATTTGTTGTGTTCACCCAGGCCGTTCGCACCCCCGGTCACCAGGCTGAGTATGTCATATT
>Ga0307515_10004279_pt1 | contig 29635 bp, 31 predicted proteins | sample 17_EM_MG_FD_194513 | JGI IMG/M metagenome (GOLD analysis project Ga0307515, IMG submission 194513) | Populus trichocarpa ectomycorrhiza microbial communities from riparian zone in the Pacific Northwest, United States - 17_EM | ecosystem: Host-associated > Plants > Roots > Unclassified | place... | reverse complement strand
GGACTTATGGGTTCGTACGTTTGCGTACGTTGAACGGTTGTTTGATTGTTTCCTTTCCTTTCCTACTCTTGTACGGGATTATGCAGCCCAGGGGGTCTGCACCTAAAGAGGGGGATAATGTAACGGCACGGCTGCACGTGACGTGTCCAGGGCCGGGTAATACCCGCTTTATATAGTCGGCTCGCCACGAGCCTTAGATCTCTAGCGATAATTTTACAGACCTTACCTTTATACTACTCTACAATATTGACATCGACGTGTGCAACCGTATCTACTGATATACCTTCCTACGAGGCCATACACGGGCGTATGCCTTTACACGAACCCACAATACCATCATGCTTCAGCCTATATCTGTGTAGAATGGATAGCTGGTTGCACAGGACAATTATTCATCAGCACTGCATAGTTAATTTCTTCGCATCTTTATGTGTTCGGGGGTTAATTTTAGTGTCTATAGGTATGGAGGGAATGCAGTTTAGTTCAACATTGTGGTGTCCCTACATTATGATTTTGGCAAGTACAGAAACTATTGTTTGGTATCGCCTTAAATATTTAGTACTTGCTGCGTGATATTCTTTAAATGCACCTACTAGTAGAGATTGTGCTTTGTTAAGTAATAAAGACTTTTTGTCCATCGAGCATGGTCATGGCAAACTCTTTAGAGAGTCACTGTCAAAGCAGTTGTCAAGTTGTTGTCAGAGTTGTTGTCAAAGGGCTGCTGTCAGAGGGCTTCTGTCAGAGTGGCTGCTCTCACAGGTTATCTTTCAGAGTGGCTACATTCAGAGTTGCTGCTATCAGATTCCTTCTGTCAGAGCGCTACTGTAAGAGTGGCTACTGTCAAAGTTGCTGCTGTCAGAGAGCTTCTGTCAGAGGGCTTCTGTCAGAGTGGCTGCTGTGGTTGTAATTGTTTATTCATACTGTATTACCTCTAGCAGGAATATGACAGGCCTATATCCCCCCCCCACCTCTGAGTGAGCTGGTGAGACAGTGGAGCTCCCACCTACTACCCTTTATCCCCACTGACAAAAGAAAACAGAAATGTTAAATTGGAATGTAATGTAATGTGAAAGAAAGGCCGCTCCGTCCTCCATACCTCATCCCAGTGGGAACTGTCCAATGTCCGTGGCCACCAGGAAGTCCATCACCTCCTAATCACATATCTCCATGGAAAATAGCACTGATCCCTGTACCTCCCAGCACAGGCCCACTTTCTAGCTCATTGGCTTCCCCACTTACTTCCAGAGTGCCTGCTGCTGGTGTTTCCACTGGCTGCAGTGATGGAGGAGATGCCCCTGCGTTAGAGCCACAGTTCCCCAACACCACCTGTACATGGTTTCCGCTCAGTGTCGACACCGTTTTATGTAAGCTCCAGTTGGCACATGCCCTCACTTTGGTTGGTGGAATCTTGTTCCCAATGACTTTGCACTTGCCATTAGTATAAGTCCGTTACTGCCTGCTGTACCCTTTCAGTGTGTAGCCAAAGTATTTACTGCATGTGTTGGCCTCCCACTGGCCCTTGGTTGCTGATCTTCCTTCTGAGATCTGTCTGGCTCTATCTGAAGCCTCAGTGCATAGCCGCTGTATTGTTGTGCTTCCATTGGCTTCTTGGGCAATTGTTGCCTGACAGTGTGTTTCCTCGTTCTTGGGAATGCTGGAGTGCCCAGGCGCCCACATGATCTGGATTACGATGATATGGGGGAAGAGGGCCTGTGCCCTTCGATTGATTCATCTTACTACTCTCTGTCCAGGGCAAGGTTGCAGATGTGCTGTCAGTCGATTGGTGGCTTGTGAATCTCTACAATCTACCACTGTCTTCACTCCTTTCCATTTTACTGTTTGTTTCTTTATGATCATCACATCACGCTTGAGTCAGATAGCCCACCTCTTGGCATCACTCAAGTCAATACGTCCAGTACCCTGATAGCTGCGGCAGGATCTCCATTCCCTTCCATATTTGCACACTACAGTGGGTCCCACTGGGCCCACATCTGGGCATGTTCCATCTGTCCACCACATCCAGACCCCCACTCTGACTTTGGCTATTTCGTCTCTTGCCCAGTGCTTTGTGGCTATTATGGCTACGGTTTTGTTGTCTAGTATGATGGTCCTCACCACTGATTCTTTGCCTGGGGCCAGCCAGTTCATGACTGGGGTTTTCCAGCCATGCGCATGCTGTTTCTTGACTACTCTGCATATTGGCACACCAGCAGAGGGATTCTGGTATACCTCCTTGAATTTGTTACTGCATCCATTTTCCAGTCTAGGTATGTATCATGTGTGTCTGAGGTCTCAAATTTTGGGCGCTGGTGTAAGCATTGCCTCGCTCCTCAGTGCCCCATGAGGCATTGTGGTAAGTGCGCCCAGAATGTTTCTGGCTTGTTGATCTAGAAGGAGTTGTAGATCATCTCGCCTGCCTACTTCTTTGTGATCCCACCAGCACTCGCTCCTAGATAGTGTGAGTGCTTGGACACAAGCTATGGGGCGGCTGTTACACTCTCTGAGATGCCCCCATACATCTGCTTAAATGTTTGTAGTCTAGCTTCGGCTGCCCTTGCTTGTCATGCTTTCGTTGTGGTGCTGCTTGAATGTCAGGGCCATACTTATCTAGATGCCCAGCCTGCATGTTGCAGTTTTGTTGAATCATATAGAGCCATCTCCAACTCTTATCTTTGATGTTAGCTTCGGCTAGAGGTGCTTCCTATGGCCTCATTTGCATGTGCTCAGTGCCGCCTCAGTTTCTGCTGTACAAAACTTCAGCCCTCCATGACTTGCCCATTTAGTGCATTTTGCAACACATTTTTCAAGTTTTGTGATGACCTGATTGATGTTGATTTCAGTTGCTGCCCATCCGAGGTCATCCACAAATGGGAGTCTTTCAGTTGAGAGGTTCTCCTCGACCCACTGAAACAGTCCTGAGGTGTAGATAACAAAGAGAATTGTTGATACAGGCGAGCCCGACGGGACCTGTGCTTCCACTGGATATCTCGTCATGGCATTGCCCCTGATTATTATTTCCAATGTCTCTTCGCAGAGCAAACTGTCCTGCATTGTATGAGGTCTCCATCCACATGGTTTGCCTTCATTGTGTTCACCAGCCATCTTTTTGCAACACTTGGGAATTTGGCCTTGATATCGATGAGAAGCACACCTGTTATGTGGCCGTTCGTCCATGCTGCATGCGCTCTGTGGAGCCTGCTGGCTGCAGCATCAATGAGAAACCACCCCAGTCGGTAGCCGAACTGTCCATCGCGTAGCAGCCACCTCCATGCGGCCTTGCCTTATGGCAGCTCCGCAACCACCCTCTCGATAACTTTCCCATACAGCTAAGTAGTGAGATCTTGTGGTACGCTTTTAGTTTTAAATAGTGGTTCTTGCCACATTTGTGAATCACAACTGCACAGGCTTGCTTCCAGATTGCTGGATACCATCCTGTGCAAATTGTCGCTTTTGCCAGACCTTCAATCCTCTCTTTATCCCATTTACAGAGCAGGCCACTGGCTCCAACGGACAGTGTGTCTAGGCCTGGCGGCTCCTTGACTGATTTGGAGTATATGGTCTACTCAACTGATTTTTGGTGAACTCTCAGCTGCGTACTGCCGGCCAGTCGTAGCTCGTAGTACTGGCCATCATCCTTTTGGTGGAATGGACTCCAGCCTCAGCAACTGCTCCATTTCTGTGGTGGTGTTCGCTTGCTTCCCCAGGCTGTCCCACAGTACCTCTACTGTTGCGCCCACCTGAGGGTATACCTATGTTGCAGCTCTCCAAACCTCGGCTCCCAGGTGGTTATGTAAGTAGTGGTTCCACAGTTGGCTCTTGGATGTCTGACAGATTTTTGCAGCTCTGCATTTGTTGGGGCTGCTCCCTTCCAGTGTAGTCCACATCTTCTCTTTTCTTGCCTGAGTGTCTCAGTTTGTGCTGTGATGTCGCCATTCCACCACCTTTTCGACTTTGCGCAGATCATAATTGTCTTTGCTGTGATGTTGAAACCCCTGCTCAGTACTTTGTGACACCATGAGGCCACAAGCTCAATATTGCTCCCCCTGAGTCACCCAGTATAAACGTACACTTGTGTCTGTGCTAACTCCATCCATAGCTTCCTGGCCATCTCCTTAACCTCCTCTGTTATTGCTGCCAGATCCCACCCTACCACCCACTCATTGTCTGCTTTCTCTTCCTAGTCAACATCAATAGCCAATTTTATACTCTCATGGTCAGAATGAGTGGTGTGTTACTCGGCTGGAATGGTTCATGGTCTGATTGGTCGATTCGCAAAAGTAAAATCAATAATCGACTCACAGTCAAGATCTTCTCTTTTCCAGTACTGAGTCGCCCAGATGTCATTTCCAATTGGCAGTCCATTGTTTTCTATTATGACCTCCCTGGAAATGGCATCCCATTGCTTGGTAAATCTGGGTTTGTATTGCCCGCTGTGGGTATTGAAATCCCCAGTGAGGTCAGTGCCACCTTGCCAAATAATATGCTGCCATCTTAGTTTCTGTGCTAGTCTCTCTCTTGACTGGGTGTCTTTTTGATCATAAACATTGAAAATCCTTGTGACCTTCTCTTCTCTTTTCGAATATCAGTGACAATGTCATGGAGATTGCCACCTTTTGACATATCTATTTGCATGTCCACTATGAGGCCGCATCCGTTGCGCACTGCCATTTGAACTCTTGTTCGTTGTCTGATTTCATATGCTGCATGCCTGATTTCGAATGTATTTGTTTCTCTTGCTGACTCTTCAATCCACACTACGTCCGCCACTCATTCCACCCCTGTTTCCAGCGCCCCTATTATCCACTTGTATGACCTGGTGCTGTTATGCTGAATATCCCAATCATTGAAAGTGGTGGCTCCCATTTCAGGCTCTCCAGCGATCACAGTCATGGTCATGGCTCTATCCTCCTGCACCATCTCCTTTTCACCAGTATCATCTCCCTCCTTGTTGGCCATCCGCTCCCCTACTTCCTCTCTTACATCCCTCGCCTGCCTGGTGCCATGTGCTGTGCTGTTAGCCCAAGGTACCCTCCACTTCTCTGGTCCATTCCGCCACAATCGCCTGCTCAGCCACACCATCCTGATGACCTCGGATTTCTTTGCACACTGTCCACTGTATGCAATCTGATGCCCCTTGGAGTCTGGGCCATTTGTTTGCATGTGGCTGCACAACACCCCTTGTCTCGATGACCATCTGAATGCATCAGACTGGTGCATCTCTCATCGGTGCAGTGCTGCGCATCAGCTGCAATTCAGTTGATCGTGGCTGCACATCCTGCCTATGTGGCCCCATCCACAGCAGAGCTCGCAAAGACTGTCAGTGCCCTTGCTTCTTCATAGTTCGACCGTGTATTGTACTCCTGTCATAGTCACTCCAGTATGCACTAGTCTCTGTACCACCATCTTCCCCCTCACTATGAAGACCACTGATGATGCCCTTATATCTCTTCTGTAGTCACTTTCCCTAATGGTTCAGGGGTTAGATAGCCATCTCACTTGCTCAGGAATTGTTACTCCTTCAATCTGTACCTGGATCTCCTCCTTGATTGTCAGTAAGGCACAGGTACCTGTACCCAGGAATCTCATTAGCGGAATGGTGTGGATTTTCAGTTTTTCCCACTATTCGTTTCCTTCCACATTGATTACCCCCTTATCCACTGATCTGGCTGCAGTATTGATTGGATCTCAGAACAGGGGAGCCATCTCTGCAGTTGCCCAGTGGTGTGTGATTGCAGTAATTGTGCTTCAAGCATTCCTTTATGCGATTATGATTCAAGCATGCACTGGAGCCTGTTACTGGAACAATGCTCTGTTGCCCGCTGATGCAATTTCCTCATCCATTGTATTGGGTAGGGGATTGCTCTTGGATGTGCTAAAGATCAGCCGCCTGTCTGCAATGCTTGAGCCAGATCTCAAGGCCATGCCTTGGCCCATTGTCTCGGCTGGTGTCATTGTTTTTGAGGGTTTCTTCAGGTTCCTGGGCGGGACAGTCACCCACCTACTGGGCAGTGTAGGTTGAATTATTGATGTCATCATTGCAGGCTGCATCATGGTTGAGGTGGGTGCCAGGGGTGGTTTCACTTTCAGTTTGAACTAGTGCTATTTTCACAACACATCTGCTTTCCACTGCTTCGGCACCAGATCTTGTTTCTGTTCTTGCTGTGTTGTGCCTGCATGCCTTGATGCTCACAGGCTGCTTTTGGCCTCTGGTTCTGGTTCTCTTTTGCTTGCTGTTCCTCTGGCCTGAAGCTTCGCTGCAACAACCAAAATGCCCATCCCCCATTGTATGTCCTCCTTGTGGTAAGCATTCCACTTGCTCTCCCTGTCCTCTGACCATGTTTTCATGCCTGGCCATTGTGTCTCTTCACACACCATGTGAGCTTCTAGATTTCTCCCCTTCTTGTGGACAGCTTGGTGCAATGGTGCCACTGCCTGCATATGCTGCCTCATTGTTCATTCCATTTGGCTCCTCCAGTCTGTTGTACGGTGTCCGGTGTCCTGAATCTCTCTATTGACCTAAACTCACTGACTCTCGCTAAGTCTAATTGACACGTACACAAGAACTAAAGTGCATGCGGCTCCACCGCGCTCAACCCTAAACCAACCCACGTGATGACCACACTCAAATCCGTCCCCACACTCCTCCAGGGCGGTATCACGACCGTAAGTACTAATCTCTCAAGAAAAACGAAGATAGAGCTTTGCCTGCAGCTCCTCCCAAACTATCAATCGTGCCTAGAGCTCCTCCTAAACAATTATCCTCCCTCATGATATCTCTTTCCTGCAAACTTCACATCCAGCCGGAATGACCCTCCAACCTGGCGTGCCACGCCCACAAGATTTCCTCGACCTTGACCAGTACTCTCAGCCGGTGCTTTGTCATATATCTTGATCCCATAGCCATTGACTGGGACAATCCGCAACTCCCGATCCATAAGCCGCGATTGTGACAGCGAGTTGTTTGCTCCTTTGACATGCAAGACGTTTCTCACAACTACTTCGTGTATATGGTGGCGGCCTCCAGGTAGTCGAAGCCTCAACCGAACATCTCCGTGCCCGATGGCCTTGCCCGCTAGCCTTCCCGCAAAGTCACGGATCTCCAGCCCTTCTCATTTGGTTATTCCGTGTACCGTTCGAACCTTTGTCGATCTCCGCAAATGTGCGAGGTGGTGGCACAGTCTAAGTACCAGCTCTCCTTCGATGGACTCTTTCCGTTCGTAACTGTCATCCAACAGTTCTCGATTGATGTCGTCGTCGTCGCTGCGGCTGCCGCAGCGGCTGTCTCTGTCTGTGCTGCACTCTCCATTGGTGCCGCGCTCCCCATTGGTGCCGTGCTTGGACAATACCGCGCAATGTGCCCCACCTTATGGCATCTGTAACATTCCTGAGTCTGCCTGCGGCGATGCTTCTTCTCATCATCTGAATTACTGCTCTGACTCTCACTGCTGCTATCACAGGACTTCCGGGACTTCCGAGTCTGCCTCCCTTTATCGCTCTTCGTCCGCAACTTTGAGAACATGGCTGCCGCGTGCGAATTGCCTTCCTTCTGTAATCGCGCTTCGTGGGCTTTCTTCCTCGTGAGAATCTCCTCCGGTTTGTCGGCCAGGCTGTCGATTTTGTCATACATCAACTGGGTGAAAAACCTCCAATCATCATCCTTTGGTATACCCTGCATCAGGTAGTAGCTGTGCTCGCTCTTTGGCATCGTACAGGTCGAACTCTCCGCACAGAGGTTGAAGTCATTCACATACCCCTGGATCTTCGATGCGTACTCCTGTACATTCTCGCAATTGCTCAACTTCACCGCTGACATCTCCTCGCGCAAAGCGCACACATTGAGCTTCACCTTTGACTTGTAGTCCTCCTTCAGCTGATCCCACAGCGCCTTCGCATCTTTCTGAACGCCATACTGCTGCTGCAATGACCTCTCCATCGCGAGGAGAATGATCGACCGCGCGATTCCGTGCTTCCTCTTCCCTGCTTTAAACTCTGTCCCGTCCTTCGCATCCGGTGCTTCCTCTGTACCGTCGACAATGCCGAGAACCTGCTTCTGCTCCAAGAGTATTTCAATTTCCAAACTCCAGCTCTTGTAGTCCGTACCATCAAACTTCTTAATCGTGATCGCTGTCGATTCGGCCATCTTGTTGTCCGTACATGCGTCGAGTCTGTCTGTACTCCTCCGGGTCCGTGTCGATGATGCCGCAATTCCAGTCTAGTTCATCAAATCAGCGCAGTGCCCGGGCTCATAACCTGTTGTACGGTGTCCGGTGTCCTGAATCTCTCTATTGACCTAAACTCACTGAATCTCGCTAAGTCTAATTGACACGTACACATGAACTGAAGTGCATGCGGCTCCGCTGCGCTCAACCCTAAACCAACCCACGTCATGACCGCACTCAAATCAGTCCCCACACAGTCTCCCAGTGCACTTGCTGACTCTGAAATCTCAGTTATCTGTCATTTCCTATTCTGATTCTGCTCTCAATAATCGCTTGCAGCCATGAAGGTGGTGCGTGTTGACTTCCCCAACACATCACCAGCCATGCTGCCAAGCTCTCTGGCTTCTGCCATATTCATATCCCTCTGAAATGGTGATTTTCTGATCGTCCCTGTGATTCGACTCACACCATATTTGGCCACCATCATTACTAGTTCATTGCTCATCGCCTCGGGCCATGTCAATCACCTTTGCATTGTATAGATGTTATGCACGGCCTCCTCCAATTGTCCAGAGGAGATGGACACACTGTGGTAGGGTCAATTGGATAAAAAGTCATAAATGCGGGTGAACACTTGGAGCGGTTGCTGAGTTGTTGTGCCTGTTCGGTTTGCATTGTTTGCCTAGGCTATTGGCAACTGCACTCAATTGGGTGGTTACGTGTCCTCCATTTTGGCAGTTGCCATGGCAGGCTTCCTCATATTGTTATGAGATCCTGGATGCGTCATACCATGGACAATCCGATGCTAGAAATGGAATGCGAGTGTCCGCTTGTCAATCGCTATCATAATTGTTGAGTTGTTTCACCATTTCAGATTTGCTTCTGTAGGAGAGCTGCTGTCAGAGGGTTCCTTTCTGAATGGCCACTGTCAGCATGGCTGTTGTCAGAGGGCTACTGTCATAGTAACTGCTGTCAGAAGGCTTCTGTCAGAGTGGCTGCTGTCAGAGTGGCTGCTGTCAGAGTCAGGGTCAGCAACTAAATTGCTGCATTCATTAGTATTAGTTATCTATACAGCTCCAAACCATCCAAAATGACAATACTGTGAGATAACTCAACAGCAACCTAAAAGCCAAGTTGAGCAAACCCAGAACTACAAACCAAGATATGGAAGAGAGCTAACCTGAAAACTCAACTGAACCCTGAGACCCAAGAACCAACCCAGAAGGAAAAGATGCGCAGACTCAAATGTAGAAAGTAGGGAAAGATTACAAATTAACTAACCTCCATTACATTGCTATATTGGCCAATCACACCAAACTTGATTACATGGGGGGAAATCTTTACAATCATGGTAGGATATACATGATTTGCATCAAGGTCATAGTCCACACTGGTAGCAATCTGGAGAACCCTGAGAACATGTAGCTGTGGTGATTGCTACATCTGCTGGATGTTTTTACTCAACCTACCAATTGTGATGAGATTAACTAATCAAGTTGCAGATTGCGTTTGCTGTTGGCAAATCTGTTCCACATGTGACAATGTATAGTGTTAGCAATCGGTCTGGGAACCTGCCAGCAGTCCGAGTTCAGACGGCAAAAACAGTTCAGTTTGGTTCCACACATGTCCAAAGATCCAACCCACTGTTACTTGGTGGGCCAAACGGTTCAGTTTGGTTCCACACCCATCCAAACACCTAACGCGCTGTTGCATGGCCGGACAAACAAGTACCTGTACCCATCAACTCGGGGGTTTTGCCAGGTTTGGGTAGACCTGTCGGTTCAAATCTCTGCTACTGGTTTTCGAATTTTCCTATTTATTTTCACATTCAGATATTCTACTGTTTATCGCAAAATGTTGAGTTTGGTATGTCAATGTCTTTTTTCGATGTATGGGCCACCTTTATATGCTTAAAAATGCGAGACACACTCCCTGCCTCATCGTGAAAATCGAAGTCAACAGAGTGTCAAGAATGTTTGGTGTTACATCATGGGTAATCTGAGTGGCGAATGGTTGCAGACATTCATAAACGAGGTATAGGCCGCCTTTGTAGACAAACAGCAAAGCAACATGCATACTACCACATTCTGGAAATCAGTGTCAACCGAGTGTCAACAATTGTTGATCCTGTACGTCAGGTAATTAATGAGAGACTTAGTCGCTATGATGCATAATTAAAGTATTGGCTCCCTGGATGGGGAAAAATACTAGCAATGACATCACTACTCTCTCCTATATATATGTGTCAATGGTGCATCTACGATATTTGGTCATGTAAGTCAGGTAATTAAAAAGTACTTTGGTTGTTGTTACACATAATCAAAGTATTAGCCGCATTTATACGCAGAAGAGAAAGTGACACACTCCCTGCCCCATTGTGAAAATGAACATCAACGGAGCATCAACCATTTTTGGTCTTGTTAGCCAGGTATTTATATAGTGAATTGGGTGTTGTGAGACATATTCAATATATTGGCCACCTTGATAGGCGAAAGAATGACAGACATGCTCACTGCCCAGTCTTGAAAATGAGCATCAACGGAGTGTCAAAGATTTTTGGCCTTGCATCATGGTCAATCAAAGCGCAATGTGGCCACCATTGTCTATATACAAAGTTTTGACCCGTTCCATAGGCTACAATGCTGATTAACACTGACTTGCAGCGTTGAAAATGAATTGAGTTGTTTTTGTCCAGGAGGCTGTCGCAGCAATGTCACATGCTCATCTGCCTATAATGGCTGCCAACTCCATGTTTATAGGTGTCTGCGATCAAGCACCACTTAGATTACCCAAGATGCAGAACCAAACAAGGTTGATGCACAGTTGATGCTCATTGTCAAGATGGGGCAGGGAGCATGTCACTGTCTCTTTTGCCTAGAAAGGCAGCTAATACTGTCATTATGTATAACAACGACCAAATCACTTTTTGAGTATCTGACTTACATAACAAAAAATCATTGATGTTCCCTTGACGCTCATTTTGCCACGGGCGTACCCACAACATTCAACCCTTTCATTTGGCCTAGTATATCAGTAATGGTATTTTGGCAGCTGTTCTATCGTTTTCATGTGCTTTCTCCTTTATCATTAGATTTTTCTTTAATAATGCATATAAATATATCTTTTAAAATATACTTTAAAGTGTCCCCTAATTGTCGATAATAGTAAACTCAAAAACGCTGTTTTTTCAATCAATGCTTGTCACTACGTGCGGATTCGCTCAACCGGCCGCTCTCAACAGCACAATGGCTGTAAGCTGTATTACCACGCCGCAGAGTGCGTACTAACCAGTGGATGATTCCTCATCAGTTAGCAAATCTTGAATACACTCTTTATCGCACTTGCGATTCTTGGCAAATGCATCACAATTGGAAATTTGACCGTTGGGAACAGGAGTAGCTATATCCACAAATCAGGGTGGGACAGCATCCATTTGGAATGTTTATGCTCCCTCATTGTAACTGGGTGGCGTACATGGAGTTCCGGGCAATGATGGCACCAGTTCTGGCAGAGATGCACCTGATCCTTGATGCCTCCAGCGTGTCTGGAGATTCTTTGCTGTGCCATTTGGCAAGGAAGGCAGACATCTGTTTCGTTGTCTCGAACCATAGCAGGGTGTCTTTCCATCGCAACCTGTACCTTCCTATGTGCAGGAAAGTCACCTCCCCACATCTTCTGTTCTCTGACATTAGCGTGAGGTTTTTTGATCAGGCAGTGTGTGTCATTTATTGCGACACACAAAAGCCATCCTTCGGCCATTTGGGCCCTATTCAAAGCAAGGCACATGGTGGACTGGTCTAGCTGTACCCGACCTCCTTGCCTCGTCATAGTATCTGACATGTTGAAAACCTATATGAAATTGGTTGCTGCTTCTAAAGATGAGATTGGGCTATTACCACTACCATATATGACTCTGTAGCCTCCTATAAGGTATTTTCAGACTGTTTCATCCACTCGTGGGGATGCTCATCATGATATTCATGTGGGAAATTCCCAGAACTGACAACATCATGATGTTCAATTGCGCAGACTGTGCGGGCAAATGAGTTTGTCGACCATCGCGAATTCCCATTACAGGCAGCTATTAATTGCTAACGTAGCTCTCTTTGTACACCAGCTGTTCATTTGATGGTTAGTTGACTGCTGTCCACCTTGGTATGGATTGCCTCACATCCTATCCAATGCTGCTTCTGAGTCTTCCTGGTTCGGGATTTACAGACCATATTCAAATGTGCATCCTGGGTCATATTTCCAGCGGCTACATTGTCATTGTTGTGGTGGAATATGTGGTGTCTGCATTGCTGTGGTGTCCGAGCGGGTGGAATATTGGATGAAGCACCTGTCGGTCAGCTGGATTTGGATCTGCTGGCACCTTGCTGAGGCGTTTGTGGAGCCGTGATTTGCTCATGGGGACAAGGAGAGGAAGAGGATAATGGACACAAGTTGGAAGTTCTGAGGAATATATAGTGCGGGTCAAGTCAAAATGGAATCAGTGGCAGCTAACTTCAATGTTCTACTCAGGGCGAATCCTACCGTGTATAGCTCCAGGTTGCAGTGGTTTCAAAAATTCCACGAGATGCAGTAAGTCGGTCCGATGTTGTTTGTTTGTTCCCATGGATAAATCATGGTCAACCACAGCTGGTATCTCCTGTTTTTAAAATATCAAAAGGCCATTCTTCCACAGAACAGACATCTGGTGATGTTTTTCTCAAGACATCCCGGTGATCGTACATACAACGCAGGCTAAACATCAAGTCATGTTGTACCGTTAGCATTACTATTCCCAATGTAGTGACGGTCAAAACACAGATTTTGTTTTGTTCAAGTTGACCATACACACCAACCGTGACCTAAAAGAGACAGCTTTCCTCCAGGTGGTCCATATCTTCCAACATCCAACATCTCGCCCAACAACAAAGTCAGCACAAGATATGATGTTCCATGGTGCGAAAAAGAACCTTTCACCAGTTCCAGTGGGCAAATATGGGAAATCGACATTGTGATCCTCACGACATCATCATCAAGCAAATGAAGGGAAGAGCGGCTTCAAAGCAGAAAAAGGCCGAGCATTAGGAGCGTTGCACAGCTTATGATCGAAAGAGATGCTTGCGATGGTGACAAGCCAAGCCATGCACTAGTTAAGCAACGAAGCAAAAGAGAAATCCATTGAGGATGCTGTGGAAAGCAATTCTGCTGTGGCAAGAGAGCGAGTTGAATACACAGAGACAGCAATTATGAAAGAGCCGAAAGATACGAGAAATGCTGAATAGGTGGGATTGACCACCAGAATGTCCCAAACAGCATCTGAGGAGATGTTGAATGCTATCAGTGACCTTCTGAGCGATCTTGTAAGTTCCAACCATGAGGAGGATGGGGAAGATGAGGAAGATGATCAAGAAGACAGAGAGCGGCGCAAGCTGGGCGAAGACGATGAACCTGGCTGGGTGATGGGCATAATCTTCAAAACAGTACAGCTACGAAAGGAGAGTTTTCGGCAGAAGCAGATGAGGCTTGACGAATTGACGGAACCGGGATGGGGGGACGCGGCCGACTGATCGCTAGTGTGAGCTATGATGTACAGGACTGCAATATTGAAGGTTCTGGTATTCATCAAGCCACAAACTGGCACGGTTGCATCCTCGCCAGAAACTTCAGGAGGTCAAGGGCTTAAGGAGACTCATGAAATCGTCGGCAGAAAATCACAAATGTGGCAACGGGTTTGTCGACCAGGAAGTAGTGATATGAGGCTAGGTTCTAGGAAGCCACAGTCCCACAGACACATACCAACTGTCCCGCCTGACGGGCATCCCCATCCGTCACAGATTAAGCAATCGAACCCCATTCAACCCATCTGCTTTCACCCGTGCATATAGCTTCCCTAGTTCATTACCAGATAGGATTAAGATTCAGACGAAGAAATAGTGACAGCTCCTGGGTCACCGGACAAATGGACAGCCAAATAGCTATATTTGATGATGTATCTCTTCGCAAAGCAATTGGTGTACCAATACTACTAAGTATCAAGGTGTTCTGGATTTCCGTGACCGAGTTGTTAGACAAGATAATTTGTCTCTGCATGTGCAAGGGTCGTATGGGCGATGCGAAAGTTTTCAACTCCCAATCATGTCGATGGATAACGAACAAATTTGATAATGTCTTGCCTGTTATGGTTAAGTGAGAAGGCAAAAACTGCAATGGAGACGAACTTTATGTACTGATTTCACGTACGGGATGCAAAACAGGTCACGGAAGGGGCGGTGAATTGGCAATGTGAACCCGGTCGAATGATGACTGTCATGCTGCTTCAATTCATGCATCCAACTGCATAACTCTCCGCACAGACCTGCTGCACATGGTGGAGATTTTGAATATTGCTTATAGTAGGTCATGAACTCAGGGAAAAGGAGCTCAATGAGGAACGGTGAGCAAGTCGGGATATATATATTAATAACTAGCCCATGGATCAATATGCTGTAAATTGCTATCAGAATGTGCTGAAATGTGATGGGCCAACATCATTCATCGAACAGATAAGGTGTATAGTGGTGGATCAGAAAGTGGGAGGCCTCGAAGCATTTGAATGCAAATGATTATACATAGCAATCATATATTGGCTGTCAATAATTACTGCATTCCTTTTTGCATACAATTATTGAACATCCAATGACTGTGAGTATGTCTTTATGTTAGGCATCAATGGAGCATCAACGATTTTTAGTCTTACATGTTTGGCAATCCAAGGGCTGCATATTCACATCCTTCTAAAGTGGAAGTATTGGCTGTCTTCATAAGCAACACTGAAAGCGACACACTCATTGACCCATCCTAGATGGTGCGTCAACGGAGCATCAACAATGGTTAGTGTTGCATCTTGGATAATGACATGGCTGTGCAATGGCAATACCCCATAATCAGAGTATTGGCCGCCTTTATGGGCAAAAATGCTAGTTACAATATCGCTACCACCTCTGAAAAATGAGTGTCAAAGGAGCATCAACTATTTTTCTTATTGCATCCTGGATGAAGAAAGGGCTGTGCAACAACATTAACCCATAATCAACATATTGGCCACCTGTTTGGACAAAAATGCTAGTGACATTATCTCCACCAGCTCCTAAAATTGAGCGTCAATGTAGAGTCACTAGTTGTTGTGAGGGCTCATTATGCTACACAGCAACGAACTGCATTGCATTGTTCCTAAACTGAGTTTATCAAGGTCAGTCTTTTCACTATGTCTTTGTATACAACTTCGTAAATATGCATGCATTGTCTCAGAGGTATTACCTTTTCCTTGCCTGTCACTCCAGAGTCAATATTTAAGATCCAGCTTTCTACCTTACTATAATGAAAGTTTAGACAGTCACTCAAGTCAAAATATGCCGCTATCAAATTCCAAAATTGATGTCGAATTCAAAATCTTCACATACCATGTTATGACAGGTTTTGAGTGCTTCCAAAAATGAATGTGTCTCTATTCGAGATTTGAGCGACATTTCTTTACAAATCATTTTGGATGCTTGGTGGGCTTCTATGAATGTTCGCTCAAAGCATTCTATTGCTTCGAATAAGTCAGGACATGGGCCTTGATACCAATTCTGTTTACCCAGGGGAATTGCGGAGACCGGCAGCCCCATCATCATATATATCATTCGTCAGCAAGTTCCTCGCTATCCATCAAAACATGGGACCAGCTCAATGGGGAAACACTTGCTTGTACAAGCGCACATCACATAGTTAAACAAATAAACAGATCAAGAAGTAACCAAATTGACTAGTTGAATTGTCGATGAAACAACTCTGGCCATACTGAAGTCACAAGGTAGTCAATGAATGACAATAGTATGGTCCCAAGGGATATTCATATTCGTGATTTAGGTTCTATCTGTTTTAACTTAATTGACAGACAAAATGCTCCAAACTTGCAGCCAAGGACTTTGTAAATCCCAAATTTCACCAAGACACCTGCAATTGCTGCCTCAAGTTAGGATATATTTCGGCTAATATTTCATGGAATGCCATATCATACCCAGAGCTACGATAGTCATATAGTGCATTAAGCAGCGAGCTTGTGCTACCGTCTGCCAACACCATTAGCAACGTTTGGCCGAGGGAATACTTGGTGTCAATGAATGGAATTAAGAAGCAATCACCGTCAAGAAATAAAGTTTGTGTAGGTTTGGTGTGGTGGACATCTACGAACAAATTGGCCATACTGTGAGTGATTGCCTACTATCAAGATCAAAATTGGGCATTGCGAGAAGTTCGACTCGCTTTTGATTTGGTTGGTAGCTTATTTGTTCCTGATCTCAACAGCTAATGGAGGATGATAGGTCAAGGGTTGATATCCTGCAGCAAGGCTAGCCATATATTCGAACGAAGTTCTTGATGGTTTTGAGCCTACCAATGGCTGTGTACTTCGAATTATGACATTTAAAGCTTCCTCCAACTGGTTGATGACTCAAGTAGTACAATCAAACCTTGAGGCCTCCGGAATCGAGTGGCCTGCTTTCAGATACCCCATACCATGCATGGCGCACATAATTCATCTGTCTTTATGTGCGTTCATGGGCTATCGGGGTCTCAAAGGCTGCGCCAAGTCTTGGGAAGCCCATGAGCGCAATCAGCAATTTGGACAGAATGAATGCATAGACATTGGGAAGAGTCAATGACTTCGAAAAGAGGGGAATTCTGGATTCAACACGGTCTCGGCCATGATACCAGGTTTAGCAAAGATATTTTGGAAACAAGGTATTTGAAGAGATTTTCAAAGTGGTGACACAGACATTCAGAAAGCAGCGAATGCTTGCTGTATTGATTATGCTGACACTGAGTCATCGAAATGAGTTCACTGAATGTCAATAAGCCAAAGTGCAAATCCCATTACTACTGATTCCGGATGAGAAGACACCATGGACATTGATGCTGGAGTCTCTTGAGCGAGCCTACTGATTACGAGCATTCAACAGCGAGTGGCTCAGGGATCCAAAATACATTAATTACTGGACACTCGTCACAACAGAGCATGAATGGACACTCGTCCGGTACGTCAGGGAAGTTTTCAGGCCATTCCGATACTGGACCCTGTGGATGTTGAAATGGCATACGTCTAGTCAGCATCACGTTATCACTGTCTATAATGACATGTTCGATCATACAGATAGCATTATGTTTGCTTGCACAAAGGAGATGACACAATAGAAGGAAGACTTATACTTCGCTGTGAAGTTTGGGTGACAGAAGCCATCCAATGATTATGCCGAAGTTACTCCAACAATTGGTATGCTTCTCATCTCAGCAGATGATCTGGATTGTTTCCAGAAGTTGCGATCGTTTAGGATGTGGGACAAGGAAATGGACATCAATTCTGAGGATGAGAGTTCGTATACTACCCAATACCAAGAGGCGTTTCTGAGGTATTTGGAGAATGAATTATGTGCCAATCATCGACATGGACCCGTCATCAAACCCGAAAGTGTCCCGAGTAACAATCTCTTCCACTCTGCACCGGTTTCTAGATTTGGTCAATCTTCTAATGATTCAGCAGGGTTGTCCAGCGATGATGAAGAATACTGAATGCCTTGCAATGTGGCTGAAATCACAATCAAGCAAAGCAATTGCGAATCATCCTTATTGACAGTCGCAAGGATCTATTTGAATTGACCATCTGAATCAACAAAGAACTTGGGGCATATGAATCTGAATCTCAATGATTACCACTCTGACCCAATGCAGTTTAGCAGTACATTTTGGATACCGGATATCAAACACTGATGGTGTAAAAAAGAGGAAACGGACTCAAAGTATGCCAATCTCCCGAGTGTGGCATGCGATACATTCTCCATCATCCCTCATGGTGTCGGAGTGGAGGCCAGTTTCTTGCTTGGGTGAGATGTTTTCGGCTGGAGGGAGTCCGAAACCACGGGCGAAACCCTTCGCGAGATTGTAGTCATAGAGCAGTTGGCGCAAGCCCATAACATGATATTGGCAGGCAATGACCCAGCATCGGATGCAACAAAAACTGAAAATGACTTGGAAATGAAGTTAGTGGCGGAGGAAAGAAAATTGACCAGAATGGCCAATGTCCACGACTTTTTGGTGATGTGGAAGGGCAGCTAAGTTCTACGTGCTACACAGAAGGGATCCCGCGCTCAACACATGCAAATGACAGTTGTAGAACATGTTTCAGAGTATCCAGAGGTCATCAAAGCATCCTGGTCGAACTTTCAACATGATGGTGCAACTGCATTTACAATGGTCTAAAGATTACCTTTGCCACTAGCTTCGACCGTGAAGGACTTCCTTCCAGGATTGACTCAAAGTATTGAATTTCCGCTGAATCAAAAGAATCGACTGCCATGCAGCCGAATGTGATCAGGACTGTGCACCTGAAAGCATTTCGGACAACGACCATTCACTTGACTGGAATGATGACTTTGATAATCTATTTGAGAGCGAAGACCGCTGGGAGAGAGTCAATCAATCCGACATAGAGCTAGACAATGCCATCGAGGATCTGGAGGTCACAGGACAAAGCTGAAAAGGTGTTGATGATGGTCAATGCAATGGGAATGAGGAAGAATCAGGGGAATAAGAAAAGGTCAGACAGAATGCGTCAATGTATTTTCACAAGGTTCTTTATGTTATTTGACCGAGAATGTCATTCAGAGAAATATTATGGGGAAATGGTGAACAGTTCCCTGTGAATATTCGTTAATAACCAGAAGTATAGCAGGCGAAATAAATCATTTGGCAAGCTGTATAAATTTTACTGGAATGAGAGCGACCAGTGCAAGAATATGACTGGGCTCAGCTCTGCTAAAGGGCCCAGTCTCAATCAGTCAGAAATGCATCCAACAAGTTCAAATACTTATGAATACAATTATCAATGGCAGCACATTTTGAATGGACAATACTTTAAAATCAGCATCAATGCAGGGTCAACAATTTTTGGTCTGGTAAGTATGGTGATAGGAATGTGATTTGGTCATTATTATGAATATCTGACGTATTGGCAGCATTTATATGCAACAGAGAACGCAACAAAGTCACTGCCCCAATCTGAAAAACAGCGTCCATAGAGTGTCAACGATTTGTGCCTTTGCATCTTCGGTAATCAAAGTGGTAATTGGTTGCAATCATCTTTAAATGAGGTACTGCTTGCCTTTAGAGGCAAATACTATCGCGACATGCTCCCTGACTGATCCTAAACATGAGAGTCAAAGGAGAATCAACAATGTTTGGTCCTGCGTCTTGGGTAATCTAAGTTTTGTGATGTGGCAATAATTTATATACAAAGTAATGGCGGCCATTTCAGGCAAAACAGTGCGTGACATATATGTTACCCCATCATGGGAATGAGTGTGAACAATTTATGGTCACACATATTTGGTAATCAACGCATCGCGCGGATACCTGAGCTCATATCAGAACTATTGAACACCATTATACGCATATATTCAAAATATGCAATGAAAAACACGGATTCCAAAATATTCGATATTGCAAACTGCATATCATGCAAACCGAAATTACTGGATGTTGAATTACTGATTTGGATAATACACTATTATCAAACAGCAAAAACCAGAACATTATATGAATCTACAGATGGACCTGCTGGGCGACCCACTGATGACCCCACCAATTCAGGCAGATTAGGTGATTTCGATCGAACTGTACCTGAATTGATGGTTCCGGTGTGTTGACAACCTGGACCTCCGAATTGGCAGCGTTTCGGTTTCTACCTGGGCCCTGACCCAAACCGACAGTCTCAAAATGTTGCAAACACCATTTACAGGCTGGCAAGGGCCATGTATTCCAACATTGTTGGTCAATTGCATCTTGGAGTAGGATGAATTGAACAAAGAGTATTTGGGATTATACACCCATGGGCAAATCATAAATCACCCCATAGATGGATGGATTTTGTACAACTGTTCTCTTTCAAAAGCTTTCAAGTTCATACTGGGAAACAATTTGAAGATATTGTTGGTAGAAATGAAGAGAGCTACAGAGAAGGAGATTGCTGAGCACATAATCAGACTGAAAAAGGTAATTCATGCTAGCTGTGTTAAGGCTAGATATTCGAAACTTGCTAAACAATTGTACATAGACTTTGGAAGATTCTAAAGAGGATGGAAGACAGCAGGGAGAAGAGGATTTTGGGCAAGAGAATGGTGCTTGGATGAATGTAAGTTTGGATTGAAAGAAAAGAACAGGTTATATTCCACACATATATGTTCCTGCCAATGCTGGCTGGTCTGTGGAGTACCGAGCATCACGATGGATTTCAGGAGTGACATAGTATGTGCCTTGCTACCCAGCTTACATCGGAGCAACTGAAAGAGATCATTGAGGATGAAACGCACACTGACCAAGGTGTTTGGGGCGGTCTAGAAGTAAGTGGAGGATGGTCAGGATGTGCTCGATCCAGATAATAGCAGTTTGGTACTGAGCACTGTTCTGAATACAATCAACAACAAATTTGAGCCTGAGTGTCGTGAAAAGGCGGTCAGGCGGCAGAATTCCTACCCAATTCGCCAATCCCAAGCAGACTGAATCCCTGGGCACAAGTATTCAATTCAAGCCCCGCTGGGCGCCACATTTCTGATGCACCAGGTTTAGACCATATGGTTTGTTGTGAGTAGATGGGTTTGGGATGCAGATATGCCAGGAGTGCTGGTGGCAGATGTTATGGGTCTTGGCAAGACGTTTACCTCAGTGGCAGCAGCTATGATATGCAAATTGCTGACTGCTAAGTATATTTTGGGGTGGCCACTTTCAATTGTGTGGGGGAATGCCCATGCAGAATGGGTGAATATGGCTCAGAACAACTATCTCGGGATTATCTCTAAAGACTGGATGTGGGATCCATTGGGGAGACTGAATTCTGTATCCCACCGCATTTCAGAGATTCAGACAACTCCAGTTGTGGGGCATCTAGTGGTTACATCAGCACATAAAGCAATCCATTTGGTCACAATGTCCGGATTGGTTGAGATATTCAAGTATGTCATCGACGAGATGACCTGTGGAACTGGTCTCAAGTGTGTGAACTGGTTGGATGGGGAAAATGCAAATCTCACGCATGAGGATCTGGACACCATTATTGATGAAATTGATAACCGATGGAATATTCATGTTGTGTTGCAAAATACCATAACATCCACAGCGAATCCATCAGGCAATGGCCAACTCTTATACAGTTCATGGAGTTTTGGCAATTGTGATGAGTCATATTGGTACAAGATGAAAAATACTGTGGGCAGACAAAAATCGATGAATAAGAGAATTGCATTCAAAATTCAAGTGACAGCAATGCCAGGATTCCATTCACTCTATGACTGGTGTTACCAGGCAATGTGGCTATTTTCAGGTGAGCCTGAAGATCGGGAGGATCATACTATGATGGAACAGCTTGGCGCAGAGGTACGAAATTCCACTATGATGAGTTTGATGCATGCCATCCGGACTGACAACAAATATGTGCTAAAGAATTCGGTGCACCGGACGAGACAAATTTCCAAGCACTGGACAAACAGGAGGTGGTTGGAATCACCACTTGCCACTGAACAACCCTTGGTTCGGTTACTGAAGGAGAATGCACACCTCATTGATCTCAAGTGGAGTGCTGTTGAGCAAACAACACTGAAAATGCTTGTACAAAGATACACCTCACAAGGTGGTTCAGGAGCATGGAGAGTTCACAGATGGTGGCCACCATGTGTTTTGTTAGTGCTGGGAGACACTGAGCATCACAACAATCTTTCAGGACAATGGTATGATGAATGGCCAATCAATACATGGGTGGATTGTCCGATGTTCCAGTGGCTGAGAGAGATATTGATGCCAATTCTGATCAATGAGTCAGTGGAGTATCGCGAACCCGAACAAGAAGAAGCATCAAGTGAGGCACTCCTTCACGAACATGGGAGAAATGGAGATGAGCTCCCTGGTACACCTCATTCACAACAGGTGGTGCTCATTTATCCTCTTCCCGGCGAGGTTCATCATTTACAGTGGTGGTTGACCATGGATTGTCCAATTATATGAATATCATCTACATGTATGCGGAAATGGGCGATGATGAATGCGCACAAACACAGCTCAAATTCCAGGATTTATGACATCCTTTAGGATTTGTCACAACACCCAAAGTGGGTGGGATGGGCCTAAATGTCACAGCAGCAAATGATGCAGTGATAACACAGAATTTCTTGGTATTGAATGAGCAGCGCGAGACAGTTGCATGAGTTGTCCAGTAAGGGTAACACATAGTGCTACATACATCGTTAATGAATATGTGTACTGTTAGCTATGATTACCGCACAAGTGATCTCCACCAATCCTTGAGAGTGCCACAATTGATTTTCCTGCACATCATGGTGACTCGACTGAACATCAAGACTTTGAATGTTTAACAGATTCTGTAGTCTCGTGAGGATCATCCAAAATGGCTGACAGAGAGCAGAGACCTGTTGTAGTCTGATGAACAATCATCTTAGATAATTAATTAGGACGGTAACATCAAGGTATACATCTTTAGACATTGACCCCACCCAATCTTCTCAACTGATACAAATAGTCAAAAAGGTTGTCTGCAAGGTACAATCTACTCCAGACATAAATCATTTCCCTCTTTCATTTTGAAGTTGATTAAGTTCAGATGGGGGAATTGTTGTTTTATATATCAGGATTGGTTTGAGTGGGATTTCTTTGGCATTCTTGATTGTTGTTAATGATACATATGAGACAAATTCAATTGAGCAGAACTCAGTTTGCAATGTTGCAGGCTTGCTGGGCAAATTGATGAGAGCCATTGTCAAGATTTTTTGCTGGCACTCAGTGTCATGATGTAGCATCTGCTGCTAATGCTTTTGTAAATATCAGAAAGTTGAAACTCCTCCAAGCCTGTGGCTACAATTTCAATTTCAAGGCTCGCCTCATCTCATGTTATTTGGCCTTTATTGAATTACAATATTCGATTCAGCCAATGGCTCTGAATCATTTGAGAATGCTGAATTTGAGGCGCACCAGCAACCTGAGGCCATGTTCCACTTTCAAAATTGAATGACTAAAAATAGCATGAGTCAACTACATTCAGGTTCACAGGAAATCTGAGGCCACATATGAAGTTCAAAGTCAGAAGTCTAATATAAGAATCATCCAACTCCTTTCAGGTAAACCTGGAAACCTGAGGCCCAGTACGAAGTTCGATGTCACAAGACTACAATGGCGTGATTCAACGATTCTCAGGTGCTCTGAATACCTGAGGCCAGGTACTTGTATAGAACATCAGCAAAAAACATTTCCGTCCAGGCGGAGTGTCTGCGTCAGAGTCGACGCGCTCTGTCAGAGGCATCAGAGACACACCGGTGGCCGATAACTCCGTGCCTGGCGTTGATACCACAAGTCACGTTGCATATTGCCCTCCGATCACAATTTCGCAGTTTCTTCTCACTCTGTCGGTCTCCTGTTGTAAAAAATCACTCCGGCGTTGTGGCCAATTGTGACCATACGTCGGAATTGGTTCATTGGGTACTCGCTTGCATCGGGATTGCAATGCAATGGGTGACGCTGCAAAAATCTCTCCTTGCGTTACTTCTACATTAAGCTCGAGGAGTGTAGGAAGGTGAGATGATATCAGACTTTCTGGCGGTGAGGATCCACAAAATGTTGGAAAGAGCAATTAAAAAGCGAAGAGGATAGAGTGTGTATTTGCGTTGTATGACAAGATGAGATGAAAATGGGATTCTGTCTAGCTACCCCGGGGTCTCCCAAATATATACTCCGCGTCGCTCGATTCACCGCCGATACCCCTGTATCACCGGACACCCACCGTCGCTCCTTAATGATATTGTTCGAGGCTGTGATCAATCGAGTTGGGAGATGCACTGGGAGGCCATGAAGGAGCAGGTTCGGACATGCACTTGGAGCCCGAGATCGAGTTAACTCAGAGATGCACTCTGAGGCTGTGACCGAGCAAGTTTGAAGATGCACTTGCAGGATATGATCGAGCGAGACTGGGGGAGTACTTGGAGGCTGTCGATTTGGAGGGAAGCGCAACAGCAGCTGAGACCATATTGATTGGTTAACTTGTAATTGTGGGAGTGTAGAGAGTTGAGTATAACATCCGCCGGGAGATGAGAAACTGGCTGGGAGTGGGAGACTGTCGGCCTTGGGATGATGCTGTACTTGGTGTATGCTGTACTCGGTTTTAACTCACGATTATGGCATGGGGAGATAGAGGGGGCTGACTCAACTTCGTGTTCTCAGGTGATGGTAGAGTTGAGCACAAGATAGAGAGAGATCACAGGAGATGGGGGAAATCACCATGAGGAACTGGGACTTAGAGAATTTCGTGTGGAAGTCAATTGACCATCCCCGATAGGGCAGGTAAAAGTTATGATCTGGTGGGTAATAACACCGATACGAGGTCTTCGAAACCCATTCAGACAAGGAGCACTCCTGATTTCTCATAGCCGCTCGTATCCTCCATATCGTTCTCAACTTCATCCCCCATCTCTCGCTTTCTCGTCCACAACTCCACCATCATCCCAAGAACACAAAGTTAACTCATCCCTCTCTATCTCTCCATGCCATCATCCTGAATTAACACTGAGTGCAGCATTCACTGAGTACAGCATACGCCAAGTACAGCATACACCTAAGCTTGCCTGTTGTCCCTTCATTCTCACGATTTCGGGTTGACCCCTGAATGTAGCTTCAGCTTCCGGCGTACCTCCCTACCGATCGACCACCACCAGGCAGTTCTCCATAAGAGCTTCAAAGGTGAAGTCACCATGTCACATTCCCACAGTTGAGAATCAACTAACTGATGAATTGAGTCCCGGCGGGCCATCCATCGACCGCCTCCAAGTTCTCGTCAGATCTTGCTTGATCACACGCTCCAAGTGCATCTCCAAACTCGCGCCATCACGGCCTCCAAGTGTATCTCCAGACTGGCTCGATTCCGGCCTGAAAGTTCGCACAATCATCGCCTAAAAGTGCATATCTCCAAACTAGCTCGATCACTGCCACCAAGTGTATCTCCCAACTCGCTCCATTACGGAGTCCACAAGTTCATCTCCAAACTCGCTCGATCACGATCTCGGAGTGCATCTCTGAGTTCACACATCTCGGCCTCCAAGTGCATCTCCAAACTCGCTGTAGATGGGTAGCTATATAGATACATTGATACATAGATACATTGATACTCAGATCCATCCATGAGAATACAGACTGAACACATGAGTTTTAAAAATCGTTGAACGATTGGTAGTTGCTATGATTTCCATGCGCACCCGGAGCGTTCCCAAAGAAGATGCTGTGTTTCCCAGACTGCTCTACTGGGATTCGAGGTGCTCCCAGACATGTCGCCAGCGCTCCCAGATGCTCCCAGGCTTGTAGTCGGCGCTCCCAGTTACTCTGAAGGCCGGCAGGAATGCCCTCCTAGGGTCTGATACTCTCCTAAAACTGACGCATCTTAGTTTACACTTCACATCCTCTCAGACACTCCTGGAGGCTTCCACTGACTAAAATGCATTTTGCTGATGCTATGCAACGGGAAGCGTGTACTTCTCCATCAGCGGGTACGAGGTTTTGTCAGAGCCATCAGAGCCATCCAGAACACCCAGGTGTTTCTGACGTATACTAGAGTTGTTGCTGATGAAATGAAAAGACTAAAACGCACAATTCAGCTACATTCAAGCGCACCGAAGCATGCTGCATATGTCTTGAGTATCATTATGACAGAAGGAGGACTACATATTATCCAATCCCATTGAGCAATAAAGACAGTCTAGGTGATTGTATGTATCTGTGTCAGAATATGAGACATGGCTCGCACATTTGTAGTAAATTTGATTGTATAATTCAGGCACCCCACATTCGGTACCTCAGAGAGTTGGATGATGAGACATGGCTTGGGTATTCCTCGGCCAATGATTGACGTTCAGTCACAACTTAGATTGGCAATCCTGTCAATTATGACAGTCTTGGATTTTTATGAAGCCAACTTTTGCAATCTGCGATTTATTATCAGACATATCATTCCTGCCTAGAAACACCTCAAATTGGAGCTACAAATTACATTTTCATTTGTGTCATTTTCAAGCATGTTTTCTTCTACTTTGAATTGATGGAAGCAGACACACAGATTGTCATTTATAAAGACACTTCACATTTATGTACTGGTGGCTCATCCCACTTGGCCTCGGCTAATGTATGAATCTATGCCTGATCAGGCATGTGAAGACTGCCGCTCAAATGACATGAATTTCAAGCTCCATGTCAACTGTCCATTGCAGGATGGTAGCCACTGCACACTAAACCATAAATGCTCAACCCAGGCCAATCAGTAACCCCACTTAGCATGAGATGGACTAAGTAGTATGTTTGAACTTACACTTCGAAATCCTAAAATAGCAACTGACATTTTGGGCTCCATCTAATGAGCTGGAGTCTGGGAGAAGAATCTGAATAGACAGATTTTGTTCAGCAACTTGGCAGTAGACTCGGGGCAACTCCCACTCACCCCATGTACTGCACTTACTCAAAGAGGCCTGTGATCTCAATGGATTCAGTGCAAACTTAACTGGATTCTGACTTTATGTATGTTTGGGCCACATATCTGAAAATGGATTATGTGAACTGATTTCCATCAGTAGAGTTCGAAGGGAGAGCATCTTGAAAGCTCAACTTCTGAAATCTGAAAAGACAGCTTCAAAGAGTGCAATTGACAGTCAGAGTAAGATGCGCCAGCAATCCCAACCTTTGCATTGAATACAGTAAAACGATTCAATCCTCAGTGCACCTCAATTTCCCAGAACTGCATGCATTCAATCATTCCTGTGTCCGCTGCGACATGACATCACACTATGCATTCATACTATCATTGTATGCAGCCTAGAACTGCATCATGTATCTTAAGTCAACTTGGTAGTAATGAGCCTGATAATAAATTTGTGATTTATCGGTGTCGACTTACTAGATATCAGGCATATAATCGGAATGTGAGTGAGTATATGTGACCCATTTGTCATGGCATTTACAAGTGGTTGAAACAATATGATCACCCCTGAATCATCGTACCTTACCATTCTTTTCCCTTATGCTCATATCTCTCTTCTGTATACCCCAATACTGCCTCTCCCTTCCTCCACCAACTCCAATATTGTTCTCAAGTTATTCTACAGACATGGCCAAGATGAATGTAACAAAGCTAAGTCATGCTTACAATATTGCCTCATCGACCACTAACATTGCCGCAGCATTCAAATACAAAGAATAGTGTGAAAACAAGTATTTTCCTGGCGGATATACCATATATGGAGGTTCATATTTCTCCACTATTGATAACATATTCACAATGAACCATTTTCACTCAACCGTCCTTCAGAAGGTGCCAAGTTTATCAAGTTCTGCAGATTTTCAAAACTGCAAAAATTTGATACCGTGCATGGGTGGTTGTTCTCAGTGCTCCATCTCACCAGTTCCAAGGGTCAGTTAATGTTACCAACCAGGTTAATGTTGCAAGTTTGTTTCAGGTGCATGTCAGGTTCAGAGGAGTCTGGTTCAATTCTATGGGCATTGCCTCAACCAACCTCCAATGCATGAATCCATACACAGAGCTTAGTTGATAGGAAGTGCTAACATTTTGCACTGTACTTTCGAAATACATCCATTCTGGTGAACTTGATACTTCCTAAATCGCAACACCGGGCTGCCATTCTCGATATCAATGTGAACTGTTGCAGTCATCTCACCTCAGCGCTTACAGGGTGCACCTCACATTGCATCCTCCTCGACTATGCTCAACTTGGTTCAACATTTTTTCCAATATTCTATTCCACTTAATCATATATTAACCATTTATACACTCTCTCCCACATTCCCCAACTTTCAATCTTGATTTCAGCAAATCGAACCTATGCCCAGCCATGTGAGGAATTACTATTCACAGAAAAATCAAGAATCACACCTTGAGAGAGCACTTGTGCTCACATTCAAGAAACCAGCCAATCTTCATTGTCCATCAAATATTTGACATTCCAGCCCTCTGCCTTGGTGCATTGTATTGCAGATGACTAATGTCCCCCATTGCATTGATGAAGCAGAATGACAATACCGATCACGGGATGGACAATACCATGAGTGAGAATCCAGCAGAGTCGACCCTGTCATCCGACACCAAATACAACGATCTGGATCAGCAACATGGGGTTGCACTTCTTGGCCAGGTGCGCCGCGACAAGTCATTATGAACTTCAAGGGTTTCACTGCCACTCAAATGGAGCCATGCTGATACTGTCATCGCATGCCCTCTGCTTCCAAATTCCAGACATCCAGCTGGGGCAATTGCACCACCACTGCTCAAATTCCAAAAGTCAGCGCTGCTCAACACACTCTGTGAGTCTCACAGTGCACCACACGCCTAGGCGCTCCCGCTGCCCTTGTCCAGTGCAGACCAGAATGATCTACAACCCCAGACCAGTGGAGATGAGATCATGCCCCAACACGAAAAGGCTACAGTTGAGGTAGCAAAATGGCTCGTGGCGGCAACCATATTGACCATACCTCCGTGGCCAATATCATCAGATGAGAAGAACTCGATTGTTGAAGAAGCTTCGAAACTAGCCATTCAAGCTCAGAATCGTCGCAAGGCATTAGCAGGTGCTCCTGTAGGTAGGCCATCTGTGTGTCAATTGGCCAGCAGTCCATCTCTCAAAATAGATTCGCCCATACAAGATGCTGTAAGTCTTGAATTCTGTTTATTGGACCTTCTATCAGACTTACGATATTGACTATGCCCCAAATTGTATATAGTTCAAACTGAGGATTAGTACCATTCCCAAACGGTTGGCGGATGGGGCCTGTCAAACTGTTAGCCATAGTTGCGTCGTAAGTTGGGTCTCTGAGACTGAGCTTCGAATCCAGGTTGCACACCATGTGTTTGACCATGCATAGCTCCGAAAGGTTCCAGAAGATAAGAAATCATGCTTCGCCTGAATGGAATTGCTTGATCTAATTTACCATCAATTTTTCTTCACAGCCAATAGCTTGGGGCGCTAGCCACCTACATCTCAGTTGATTTAACCTCTTATTTTGCAGACTTTAGCGCTGGTGGCCCCAACTATTCTATATGCGCTGTCCAAATCTGCCTGGAGGAGGAAGGCAATGAATGTGATTAGTCAAGATGAATATCGAGGTACATTCTTCCCTTCACCTCTGATAAATCTTGACTCAGGCAGCTGCTGCACTCATCAAATGCACATTAGTGGGCTGCTTCATACCCACCCTTTGGCGCACAACTCCACAAGCATAGCACTGCTCAATCCCCATCAGCCCAGCTCTCCTCTATATCATTTGATGCTCATAGCCTCCACTTTCAGTGCAATCTCTGCTTAGATAGGCACTCCTGAATCCACACTCTCTGGACTGGCCCTGCTCCGTTGCATTCCATGCTCAATGGGGGG
>Ga0307515_10004278_pt1 | contig 29640 bp, 3 predicted proteins | sample 17_EM_MG_FD_194513 | JGI IMG/M metagenome (GOLD analysis project Ga0307515, IMG submission 194513) | Populus trichocarpa ectomycorrhiza microbial communities from riparian zone in the Pacific Northwest, United States - 17_EM | ecosystem: Host-associated > Plants > Roots > Unclassified | place... | reverse complement strand
TCTAGGAATAAGTCTAGGGTTTTTTCTAATCTATAAGCTTACCGAAGAAGAAGGTAGAGCATTAAAAGAGTTTATCTAGGAAAACTTATAAAAGGGATATATTAGACTATCGCAATTATTAGCGGGTTATCCAGTACTATTTATACTAAAGAAAAATGGCAAGCTAAGGCTATATATCAACTATAGATAGTTAAACAGCATTACCAAAAAGGATAGGTATTCTTTACTTTTAATTAGCGAAATCTAAGATAGGATAGGTAATGCGCAAATCTTTACAAAGATAGATCTGAGATAGGTGTATTATTAGATTAGAATTAAGGAAGGCGATAAATAAAAGGCAGCCTTTAGGTTAAAGGAAGGACTGTATAAGCTATTAGTTATACAATTCGGGCTTATAAACGTATTAGTAACGTTTCAGAAGCGTATTAACAATATATTAGGAGAACACTTGGATAAATTTATTATAGTATATCTTAACGATATTATTATCTATTTAATAACTAAGGAAGAATATAGAGAATACGTTAAATAGGTCTTAAAGAGACTATAAGAGGAACAGATGCTAGTAGCAATTAAGAAATGCGAGTTCTTTACTAGGAAGGCTGATTTTATTAAATTTATTATTAAACCAGGCCAACTTAGTATAGATCCGAAGAAAATTAAGGCTATAGTAAATTAGTAAAAACTAGAGAATGTTACACAGTTAAGATTGTTTTTAGGGTTTTGCAATTACTATAGAAGGTTTATAGCGCAATAGTTAAAGGATATTAAACTATTTACGCGATTAATAAAGAAAGAAAAACTGTGGGCATAGGGAGAGAAATAATAAGAACTATTTAAGAAAGTTAAAGAGTTATTTACCTAGGAGCTAGTTCTTAAGATCTATTAACTAGGACTAGAGACGGTTATAGAAATAGATATATTAGACTTTATACTAGGGGTATGCTTTATATAAAAGCATCTAGATGGATGGCACCTAGTGGTATACTATAGTCGGAAGATAACACTACTAGAGTTAAACTATAACATCTATAACAAGGAGTTGTTAGGTATAATTACAGCACTAAAGGAATAGAGAGTATTCTTATAAGGTATAGAAAAACCATTTATAGTTAAGACGGATTATAAGAACCTAATAGGATTCCTAATAATAAAGGAACTTAACTAAAGATAGGTTAGATAGGCAGAGATGCTTATAGAATACTATTTTGAGATTTAGTATACTAAGGGAACAGACAATATAAGAGTAGATGCTCTAAGTTAAAAAGCTAAACTATAAAACGATAAGAAGCTATTAGGGGCTTTATTGCGAAAAGATACAAATTAATTAATTAGATATAATTATCTGAAAATTATAGCAACTTAGGAAGAATTAGAGAGGATTTACGAGACACTAGAAAGCTTTTAGGTACAGAAAATTCTAAAAGCATAGCTAGAAGATTTATAGATAAATATATACAAAAACTAAGAAGTAAAGTACATCCTAAGAAGCATAGCAGAGTAATTTATAAAAGATTTCTATAAAGGATTAACTTAAGGACACAATGAAGCTACGGGCTTAGTGTTAAGACTCTAAGAGGAGTACATTATTAACGGAATCTGGAGGATAGCTAAAAAGGTTACTAGAGAGTGTCTAAATTACTAAAGGAATAAACTAATAAGGCATAAGCCATATAGAGGGCTACAACCTATTAAAATACTAGAAAGACTATAGAAGGTTATATTATAGGACTTTATTATTAAATTGCCAAAATTAAGAGACCCTATCACCGGACAAGATTACGACGTAATCTTAGTAATAGTAGACAAGCTTATAAAGTGGGGATACTTTATAGCATATACAGAAGAAATATTAGCAGAAGATGTCGCTAGAATCTATATTAAAGAAGTATTTATAAAATATGGAGCACTAAGCAAGATTATATCGGACAGAGATCTAAGATTTGTAGCAGTATTCTAGGAGGTATTTTTAGCGGAGTAAGGAGTTTAAGCAGCAACTTCTACCGCATATTATCCGCAGATAGACGGTTAAACGGAAAGATTAAACTAGATACTAGAATAGTATCTAAGGCATTATATTAATTATGCATAGAACAATTAGGTATTATTATTACTAGTTATATAGTTTATATACAATATAACACCATAAGAAGGAATAGGTATGTTACTATTTAAGGCGAATTATAGATATAAGCTAAGAATATTATTATCGCCATATTAAGCAAAGAGGATAAGTAGTACAGCTAAGCAAAGAATGGAGACATTAATAAATCTTTATAAAAACCTTACGGAAACAGCTAAGGTAGTATAGCAAAGGATAAAGAAATACTATAATATTAAGAGATCTAAGGGACCAGATCTTAAGGAGGGAGATAAAGTATAGCTACTACACGAAAATTTTAAGAGTTAACGACTAAGTAAGAAGTTAGACCACGTTAGACTAGGACCTTTCGAAATTATATAAAGAATTTCACTAGTTACGTTTAAGTTAAGCTTACCAGCTAAGATAAAAATCTACCCTATACAGCATATTGCAATGCTAGAGCTAGCATATAGGAATGTTAAACTACCAGTTTATAAGGCAGATATATATAGAGGACAAAAAGAAGACAAATGGCAAGTTTTAAAGATCGTTAGTTATAAGGACGTTAACGATAAAATATAGTACAAGGTTAAGTAGATAGGCTACAATAAGACTACCTAGGAACCACTAGAGAATTTAAAGAACGCTATAGGAAAGGTATAGGAGTATCGGAAGAGAATAGGTTAGATAATATTAAAGAAGGATTACTAAAGAACGAGTCACCTAAGGGGGACCTAGGAAGAGCGATTGCTGAATTACTTAAAGTTATTTCCTTCGCTATTGGAAGAGAATCCGTTCTTTTATTACTAAGTTCCTATAGATCTTATTCTATAAGTTTCTACTCCTTAAAACGAACCTTCTCACGGACCTATTTAAGACGTAGAAGACGAGTAGAGGCCAAAAGACGAGTTTTAAGGGCACGCTGTTAAGCAGCCGCAGCCTCTTATTCTGCCTCTCGCGATTAGCGCAATTTATTAAGAGCACTTAAAAGCTTACTATTAAGCTTTATAGCAGCAGATTAAATATAAAACCCTATAACAAATTACTTAGGGAACTTAAAGACTATTAAGAGTTATAGGACGCGTACACTTAGCGTTAGAAACAAAGCGAACATCGTAGGATAAACAAATATTCGCTTTAGTGCACTTTAAGTAAAAGGAAGGTTGCTAAGACAAAGGACTTACTAACGCAACATAGACTAACCCCTCTTTCGCACAACAAGAATATAAAGATGGCATTATTTCACCTAGTGATAGTACAACAGCAACAGTACGAGCGCGACGGGCTGTAGAAGAAAGAGAAGTTACTTTAGGCATAATAAGTAACGATATTAACTAAATTAATTAAACGGACATTACACCTCTAGTAAACGACTTAAAGATATTAGGGATCTTTAAGGACAAAGATAAAGAGGAGGGAGATAGTGTTACGGACGCTTTAAGTACAATATTACAACTACTTAGAGAGGAGTTGGAAGAAGCTAGTTGGTTAATATAGACATAGTCTAGGATGGATCCGGTGGAACTATGTAACGAGGAATGGTGGCCGAGTCACGTGATAAGATCTGTGTGATCTGTATAATTTATATAATCCGTAACGGAGTAGATAGAGTACACGTATATTACGTATAAGGAGGTTTCCTAGGAGTACGGTTGTGTATTTAAAGGACCATAGTCCCTACTCTAGATAGTTCTTTCCTTGTAGTGATTCTCAGAATATAATTAGAGTTAATCTGTTAGGCAACCACTCCACCAGTTATTATTACGTTGTTGACTTACTTGCAATACCTACACACCTAGCCCAATAACGAGCCTATCGTAGTACTTGCTACAAGGTTCCGTTATAACGAGGACCTTTAAGGACTGGAAGGACGAGAACCTTTAAGGACTAGAAGGATGAGGATATATATCTATTTTTTTTACCACTATATTTCTACTACTATTACTTAGCTTATAGGAGCTCGCCTTAAAAGGGGGATATACTATTACGGCACTAACCTAATACGTTGTTATAATTTAGTGTTATTATAACACGAGCATAGACTTAACCCCTAAGCGACGTATATATATATCGCCTTACCTCCTATATAGATCCTTATATAATATCGTTTGTTAATAATATATAGTTACCTTATACCTTATACTTTAATAGTTAGCACGTACTGTAATATAGAATAAGGGCTTTTATAACGCCTTGTAGTTGCCTATAAAGGATAACTTATAATTAAACCCGCCTAAAATACTAGCTTTTTTACCTATATAGGATTTAAACTAACTAGAATAAGGTTAAAGCTTACCCATAAAGAAATACTAGTCTCTACTATAGCCGTTAATCCCACATTATACCTTCTTACGCTATTATACCTTGTTAAGAATCGGCCTTTTAGTGGTGTAAGGAGGCTAGTAAAGCCAGCCTCCTTAAGATTATACTATATAGCCACTAACTTTTCCTAAATAGATAAATTAAGTAATTAATATATCTACTTTTAACAGGTTATAAGCCTAGATAGATAAATTAAGTAATTAATACATCTACTTTTAATAGGTTATAAGCCTAGATTATACAAAATAAAGCTAAGCCTCTAAGTACCTTTAAACTAAAATACATAATCTACTAAAAAAGATATATTCCAGAGAAACCCTACAGTCTTATAACTATCTTTTACTACGTACCTCTGCAATATATACACTATTAAAAACCTAACAATATAAGAAATATAATAAAAGGAGGTTAAAAGGAACTACTTATAAAGAGGCTGGGCGCTAAAACACTAAAAACTAACCTCCTAAATTTCTTTAGAAACCCTTAACTATTAAACCCCTTTACCAGCCTTTCATTTAGAGGACAACTATACATCTAATTTCGAAATAGATATATATCCTATCCAAAATCACTATAACGGTAAAGAAATTAATACCTTAACGGTTATACTAAAGGCCTAAAAAACCAATTCTATACTAGCTAAGGCCTCGACCTCTATAACCAGTATAGTTTTACCATTTCCTTAATATCTTCCTCTACCCTTATATATTTAAAGACTTTAAGAAAAATAATACTGGTAATATCTTTACGGAGAACCTTAAAGACTATAACTTTAACCCTAATATTATACCGAACTACTCTAGTAACTTAAACTGCTCTTTAGCCTCTAATAGTACCCTCTCCGTAGCTAGCTTAACTAAACTCTTTAGTCTTAAAGTCCAAACTCCTCTTTAACTACCCTATAAAACCTTAGTTATACCTATTCTCTTAGATACTCTAAAGACCTCTAAAACCAAAATAGATAAACTCTCTTAAGCCTCCAAAACTATATATAAATCTATTAAAGGAGTAGAGACACCAAAACCTTAAAGTTCTACTACCGTTAAAGACTCTAAACCCAATATTATAAACCCATTACCTTTACCTGCCCCCCTTAAACGTCCTAAACTTCCTAGGCCTTAACAATTAAACCTATCCCCAATAAGCCTAAGAACTCTCTTTTAGTTATATTAGAGCTACCTATAATTAAAGTAAAAATAAGCTTTATAAATAAGAAAGGGACTAAAGGGCTAGATAAGATAAGAAAACTGGAATCTACTATAGGATAGATAGAATTCACAAAGCAGATACGCCTTTACTCATCAATAAATAAATATAGAGATCTACTAAAACGAAATGCTAAAAGACTAGAATAAGGGACCTTATTAGAGGCAGCCTATAAAACTAAGTTAGATACCTAGCTTAATAAACAGGAATAAGTATATAGCATTATCCGAAGCAGATTCGGTTATAATGCCATAAGGGAAGTTAAAGGAATTAAAAATATAGACGAGATCCTTATTAAGCTACAAAAACGTTTTCGCCTAATAGGAAGCGCAGTCTATTAATACCTTAAAAGACATTACTAGGAGGTTACCCTAAACACCTATAAAGGGGTAATAAACCACGCGGAAAAGCTATAAGAAGCATAAACAGAGATTATAAAGCTTAACCCTAACTGCACAATTAGTAAAATCTCCTTAGTTAGTAAATTCCTAACGGGACTTAGCCTAGACTATAATATGTTTCTAACCTCTTTCCACTAAAAACACTCCCTGCTACTAGAATAAGATAAAAAGGATAAGATTATAAAAGCAGCTATAACATTTAATAAAGCTATATAAGTAGTAGAAAGGAAAGAACAGAATATAAAGGGACGGGAAGATAATAAGACTGCTCTATTAGCAATTTCCTAAAATACCTAAAAGATAAAGGGTTGCGAGTACTGCTATAGGCTTTATTATATAAAGGACGAGTATTAGAAACTATATTTAGATTTTAGAAGAAAGCACTATAAGGAAAAGAATAGGGAAAGAAAGAGGAAATAAAGTAACTTCTATAGTAAGAAGAATAAGAAACCTAAGGGTAATAAATATATAGATAAAAACGAAATTGAACTAATAGCAGAACTGAGCTACTCTGTATTAGACAGCATAGAAGCTATTTACCTTATAGCGGCCGATATAGATATAAACCTTATGGCGACCTTCTTCCTTAACTCTGGCTGCTCTTACTACTCTAACTACTAGAAAGAAGACTTTACGGAACTATAAAGCTATACTAGTAAACTACTTAGGGGCTTTATAGGAGTGCGGGCAATACTAGAAGCGATTAGGACTATAAAACTGTCCTGCCTTATTAATAACAAAAATATAGACCTATACCTATATAACACTCTCTATGTCCTAAAAGGGGGTGTTAATCTAATCTCTATATTAAAGCTGTGGGCAAAAGGAGCAAAAATGGGTTTTAATAACGATAATATAACCATTACTATAAAAGGAACAAAATTTAAAGCATTCTTGCTCTATAGCCTATACGCTTTTAATATCTAATAATTAGAACCACCCCTAGGACTAACTACCTACACAGTTACTACTATATGGCATAAAATCTAGCACGAAAGAATGGGTTACCTAGGGGAGTAAAATCTATAAAGACTTAAAATAATATCAACTGGAATGGACCTACCTTTAGACAACTACGTATGCGTTTTATGCGTCTAAGGATAAATAAAAGAAAAGCTTTATAAAAAGAAGTTTAAACCAGGAACTTACTTAAATTTATCTACATTAATATCGCTAGCCCTTTTCCTATTATAGGCTATAACCAAAGCCGATACTAGGTCACATTCCTTAATAACTATACGTAGATAGCCAAAGCTTACCCTATTACTAAGAAAAGCGAGTTCTTCCGTTGTTTTTAACGCTTTATAGAAAAATACTCCTAGCCTAAACGCCGTTGTTGACGCGTTAGACTTAACTAGGGAGGAGAAAACCGTTTAGATAAATTCTAGATCTTTTACGCAGATAGAGGAATTAATATTAAAGTTATAGCTATAGAGCAGCATTAATAGAATAGGGCCGCTGAACGCTTAAACAGAATTCTTATAGATAAACTTCACCCTATACTGCTAAACGTAAACCTATATAAGAAATAGTGGCTGGAAATCCTTATCTCTATTATAAAAATCCGTAACTATAGCCCTAGCGCTTATATTGGTAAAACACCTTACGAAGCCTAGTATAGTAAAAAGCCAGACTTATTCTTTATCTAAGTACTAGGATATAACTACCTAGTACTAAAACTAGAGAAGAAATGGCGAAAACTTACTAATATAAAAACAATGCTGTATAAACTCCTTAGCTTTAAAGAAAGCCAGAACTACTATATCCTAACGGAAAATGGCATAATTACTCGCTCCGTAAATATTATATTTATGGAAAAAAGACCTTATTTAGGTACCCTAAGTACTAAAGGGGGGATATAAAAATAGTTAAATAAATAACCAGCTAAGGACCTTATAGGTCCTAATAGGTTTCTAAAACAACTAAGAGTGCCTTATATAGAAGATTTATACCCTACTAATAGGGAAAACGGAAACCTAGTAGACGATAAGTTACTAGCCTAGCTATAAAATCTTAAATGTTCCAAAACCTTTAAAGGGGAAAACACTAGTAAGACATTATCTAGAAGGGGGCGTAACACTTTAGCAAGCCCCCTAACTACTACTAGCAGTAAAATGCTAGAAAGAAATAATTAAACGGACCCGTAAAATATAGGTAAATTGTTAAACTAAATTAATGATAACTCTAATAATAGGGAACTACCGTCTAAAACAGAGAACGTATACTTAGTACCTGATAAAACATTTTAAAGCCACCCTAAGCTGCGAATTTTAATAAGAGCAACTAAAGGCTAATACTTAGAAGATTTAATAAAGAGGTATATATTTATGGCAGCGCTCCTAGGAGCAGCAAAAGCTGTAACTAAGCCCCTTAAACCAAAAACACTGCCATAAGCCAGGGCTAATATCTCTTAAAAATAATAGCTTATAGCTATAAAAGACGAAAACAAGTCCCTACTTAATAATACCACGTAGACCCTAGTTAACCCTCCTATAAATAGATGGGTTTTATAAGGGAAATAGGTCTATAAACTTAAAAGAGGACTAAATAGTAAAATACCACGGTATAAAGCCCGCTGGGTTATACGCGGATTTAAATAACAAGAAGGCGTTAACTATAATAAGATATTTGCATTAGTAGTTAAACTAATAAGCTATAAAACGATCTTTGCTATAGCTACAGCCCTTAACCTTAAAATTAAATAAATAGACATTAAGATAGCCTTCCTCTATGGAGAAATTAATAAATATATATATATTAAGCAACTAATGGGGCTAGAAAACGGGATAAAAAGAGTTTATTAACTAAATAAGGCTCTTTACGGACTTAAATAATTACCATAAATCTAGTATTATACTCTAGCCCTCTTCCTAAAAGGTCTAAGCTTTTTATCCCTCTTATTTAACCTTAGCGTGTTTGCCAAAGGTTATATCTACCTAGTAGTCTACGTGGACGACCTACTAATAGTAGGCCCTAATAAAAGCGGAATATAAAAGATTAAAGACGCCCTTAGTAAACGCTTCTAGATGACTAACCTAGGGCCTTATACCTACTACCTAGGGATATTAGTACGCAGAGACCGACTAACCCACTCCCTTTAACTTTACTAAAAGGGGTACATTAAAAAAGTACTACGGGAATTTAATATGTGGGAGTATAAACCAGTTTTAACCCCTATAGATACTAATAAACTAAAACCCTTTAAGGAAGGCTTTATAACTATAGAAATAGACTAAAACTAGTATACTAGGGCAATTAGGTCACTAATATACGCTATACTAGGAACCAGACCAGATATTACATACGCGGTATTAGCCTATAGCCGCTATATAACTAACCTAGGAGAACTCTACATTAAAGCTGTAAAATAAATCTTTTAATACCTTTAAGGCACTATTAACCTAGAACTAAACTACTCTGGCTCCTTAGAAGAGCTAGTTAGATATACCAACTTAGACTAAGCAGAAGATATCGCGACTAAACGCTCCACTATAGGCTACGTCTTTAATATTGGAAGCGGAGCAATTAGCTAGTCATTAAAAAGGCAGCCAGTTGTTATACTTTCTTCCTATAAGGTAGAATATATAGGAGAAATATAAGCTACTAAGGAAGCTATCTGGCTTAGGAACCTCCTAGCAGAGCTACTTAAATTAGAAAAAGAGCTAATAGCAACTATTATCTATGGAGATAACTAAGGCGCTATAGCCCTAGCTAAGAACCCTTAATTCTACCTTAGGACAAAACACATCTCAATTTGGCGCTACTACGTACGGGAAAGACAGGCCAAAGGGGATGTAAACCTATAGTATATTCTAACGGAAAAACAGGTAGTAGATAGTCTTACTAAAGCCCTACTAAAAGACAAATTTATTACCTTTAGAAACACATTAGGTTTAAGAACGTGTAAGTATTAAGATTAAGAAATAGACTAATTAAGATTTCCTATACCGGGTATAGAAAATTACTATTAGCTTAATTAAAGGCGGTAACTAAGATTACATATCACGATATAAATTAGGCACTCTTTTCCTATTTTTCTTATAAGGAGTTTTAAGGTTTAATAAGGCCTAAAGGGGAAGTCCCTTTTTACTATTTATCTATCTACAAATTTATACAAAGAATTAAGCGGGAGCTGTCTATTCTTACACCATTAGTTTAAGCGGGAGTGTTAAAAATCGGCCTTTTAGTGGCGTAAGGAGGCTGGTAAAGCCAGCCTCCTTAAGATTATACTATATAGCCACTAGCTTTTTCTAGATAGATATATTAAGTAATTAATATATCTACTTTTAATGTACCTAAACCCCTAGCTCCTAGAGGAGGCGGCGGCGGCCCCTTTAGAAGAAGATATTAAGGGGGAGCAGGTAGCAACCGTAAGCCTCTTTAGGACTTGCGCCGCTTTAATAGACTATACCTACTAGAGCGGGCCGCTATATAATAGTAAGTATAGGCGTTACTGGGCCTGCTTACCTGCTAGGAACCCTTTCTAAAGTAGGCCTAGTACTCCTTATCCCTTACTTAGTAAGCTAAGTACTAATTTTTTTCCCGTAAGCTGCTTACCTAGCTCCGTCTCTATAATCCTCCTAATATAAGAGGTATTCTTAGCGCCTACCAACGCTAGAAAGTCTAACTACTATTTACCTATAACCGTAGGCATATAGTTAATAGTGGCCTTCCTATAGAGGACCTAGTTCTATAAAAGCCGCTATTAGTTTACTTACTAGGCGGCCGCAAAGCCAGCCTAAGTAAGGGGCAGCGGCGGGGCCGCGAGCGGTAGTAGCGGTGGTAGTAGTAGTGGGAAAGAAGAAGGTAGTGGTAATAGTAATAGTAATCTATATACTATATTAGCTAACGTTTAAAATATAAGACATTGCAAAACGTATAGTAGATTAGGCCACTAGCTAACACCGTTATTGTTATTATTATTATTATTGCTGCTAAGAGGCAGTATAGGAGAAGGATGGGGGATAGGGATAGGGACAGGGATAGGAGGAGCGCGAGTGCGGCGAGGGCGAGGAGGGCTATAGAATTGGTTAGTAAATAGCCTCTCTAAGTAGGGAAGTAGTTAGAAGCTTAGGTTAATTTTCTAAAGCTTTAATTAACTACTTAGTATAGGAAAATACCTATAGAGGACGCTGGACGTGACCTAAATATAGGGCTCTAGGATAAAGTATAGAGGCGGCGGCGAGAATGGCCTCCTTACTAATTGGAAAGTTTACTAGGTATAAAAGCACCTAGGCTATAAGGGGAGTTATTATAAATAATTTTTAAAAAAATTTATTAGTATTAGTGTTGTAGAGAGAAATAGGGGGCGTAGATAACTGTAAGTACTAGCTTATCTACTTTACCTTTATAAATATTTACTGCAATCTAACACTTATTTACTTTATATTATTAATTAAGTCATAAGCGCAAAACTTCTAAAGACTCCTATAAATTCCTAAGCCAATTAAAACACGTTATAATATTTTAAGCAGAGGTTATAGGTTAATAGGTAAGATTTTATATAAATCTACCACGTAAACTCCTGCTAACTCCTACTAACTCCTACTAACTCCTACCAACTCCTACTAACTCCTAGACTAATTAGAACGCGCTATTATATAAAACCCTAAGCTCTCTATCTACAATTCTATAAGGAAATTCTCTTTACCCTTTAGTGTTACTTTCCTAATATACTTAGTTCTAGTTTTTAGAGTAAATATAAGTACTATATTTACATTTATATCCCTCTCCTATATAACTGTCTAACGTTTAATAGGCGAGTCCCCTTAGTTACTAGCTTATCTTTTCCAGCTAGGCATTAAAACTACCTATAATTAGGATATAACTAGAACAGCGGGCTAAGAATTAAAAATAGCTATAACTTAAAAATTAAGAATAGCGATAACTTAAGAATTAAGACTGGCCGTACCCTAGGAGTTAAGAACTACGGTATTCTAAGCATTAGGAGCAGCAACATCCTAAAAGCCTATAGTAGACGTACTATAGGTATATCCACTACGCTCTATACTGCCTCCCGTATAGCAACCTAGACAGTAAGGCTATTATTCCGTCGCTAAATATGCGCAATATACTCCGCTCATGTGGATGGCTGCTCTAGCAACTTGTGTACCACTAAGGCCTCGCCCTAAGTAGCTTTTGCCCATCTCTTCCGCGCTAGATTGCTTTCGTAAGTAGTTCTAACCATCTTAATTATACTCCTTAATCGCTTAATTAACTAATTGCTATAGGTATCGCGATATTACCATAAGATAAATAGGGGAGCCGCACTTTCTAGTAAATCCGCCGCAAGTGTCTCCTAAAAGGTATTAGGCGTAGTCCTATTATATAGATGCGCAAGCTACTAGCAATATTTCTTATCTATAAATACAGACGATGGTATAGGGAAGCGTTGATATTTACTAGCGTATATTAACTCTACCTGCTTAACCGCCCACTTATTAATAAACCCTAATATAATATTAGACTTGGTGCTAGCCCTTAGCTAATAAAGTAGTGCCGAAGTATTGGGGGCTAATATAAACATAGGAAATAATAAGGGATTACATTAATTATAACACTAATTAGTTAGGGCGCGAATAATATAGTTTAAAACTGCTAGTAGTAACTTATTCTCTCCTAGGAAGGTAAGGAAGGCATTTTAATAGCATTTACCGTTTACTATTTCCTTCCATTCAGTTAATATCTTCTTGCAGCTAGCTATCTTAGCCTTTAACTAGAATAGAAGGTTGCTATTAGCTATAAAATCGTAACTTATAGCTAATTTCTCCGAGGCGATACTCTTTATATTACTAATATCGCCAGGCGTATAACTCTAGATAAGTTAACTCTGTCTATATCTAGTAGGTAGGCTATTACATCCTCTTTAAGGCGCTTAAGTAGGCCGCGGCTTTATATACAGTAGTAGTAGCTTCTATCCTGGCCTATTTACTTCCTTTATATTAAATGCCCAGTACGGCAAGAAGATAAAGCCTATACTAGTGCGATTCTTCTCTTATCCACCTTAACTAATTTACTACTACGCGTTACCCCGGCTCTTTATAATTGGAAACCCCTAAATAATTACGCACTTAACGTTAGGGACATTTAAGCCTATACTAAGGGAGGTTATAGCTATTATAATTAGGATAATAGAAGAAGGCTTCTTAAACTCTATATACCGTTAGTTGCGATTATACTCCTATATAGTAGCGGTAAACTCTTAGATTATGCTACTAATATAAAAGGCCTTATTATTATTAGCCCCTTTTATATACGCCTTGGACTTCTAGAGCAGCACATTCTAGAAGTACTCTACTACGTCCTAAATATAAATTCGACCATTAATAAAGACTATTGTCTTTAGTATACGTTTAGGTGTAGGTATTCCGTTGCCGTCTATATAGTTATCTAATAAAAAATATAGGTTCTCCTATGGGTCTACCTTTTATCTAGAAATTGGCTTTATATATATAAATATGTCCGGACAATTAATAGATATTTTTATAACCTTAGTCTAGTATAGATAAACGCCAACTACTTAAAACCTAGCGTGTAATAGGACTAATCTCTCTGCCTTTTTATTAAGTGTTACAGAATAGGTAAACTAAATAATACTTAGACGGAGGATTATCCGTAGCTCGCCTAGTATTAAGTAGGCCGGTTAAAAGCTTTCCTAATTCTTTACTAGATAATATTTATTAATTATAACTAGCCTAATCTAGGACTGTAGCTTTAGCCCCTTTAAGGCGTCCTAAAATAACTTTATTAACGCTTACTTGGGTCTAAGAAGTATATGCGTATATACCCCTTCCTAAATCTTTATAATTAGATCCTTCTCCTAACTTCTTATTTTAGCGTTAATAAGAACCAGATTAGACCTATCTATCTTCTTAATATTATCTAACTGCTTATTGCCAAGCTTGTTTAACAATATTATCTAAATAGTAATCTTACTAGTAAGGATAGAATACGTGTAGAAGATTAGACTTTTACTAAAGCCTATATAGGCAATAAGAAGAGTGTCGCCTTTCTTAAATATAAGCCGACGTAGAGTGCGTACCTGCTTATTGCGCGGCTTAAAGTCTTTAAGCCATAAACAGGTTTAAGGAAGAATTCGCTAAAGGTAAAGGCTAATAACCTTATACTAGAATGGTACATTCTCTATACACCCTACCTATTAGATAACTAATAGTAATTACTTTACGCTTAAACTCTAAATTAACTATAAAGTTTCTAGGATGGATGTAACAGAACCTTGTAGTAAGTACTACGGTGGGTTCTGTCAATAGGCTAGGTATATAGGAAATGCAAAGACAGTAGTCAATAATGTATAATAACAACTAGTGGAGTGGTTGCCCAACAGATTAACTCTAATTGTATTCTGAGAATTACTACAAGGAAGGAACTATCTAGGTAGGGACTAAGGGTCCTTAAATACACAACCGTACTCCTATGAAATCCTTCTTGTACGTAATGTACGTGCGCTCTATCTACTTTGTCACGGATTATATAGATTCTACAGATTATACAGATCACATTATATAACCTCGGTTACCATTCCTCGTTATATAGCTCTACCGGATCTATCTTGGACCGTGCTCTTATTAACCAACTAGCTTCTTCCGACTCCTCTCCAAGTAGTTATAATATTGTACTTAAAGCGTCCGTAACAATGGAACCACGATTAGCTAACGGTTGTGGTGTAAGCGACTCTACTGCCCTACCCCAAGATCTATACCATTGACCCCAACACTAGATACTAGATACCAGATATTAAACACTAAAAACTAGATACTAGGCACTAGACACTAGATACTAAACTAGACCTATTAAACCTAGACCTAGTAGTAGTATTATATTGCTACCTAATAATCTTATAGAATATAAAGAATATATTAAATGGGTTTTAAAGAGACTATAGGAAGAATAAATGCTAGTAATAATTAAGAAATATAAGTTCTTTATAAAGAAGACTAATTTTTATTAGATTTATTATTAAACTAAGTTATATTAGTATAGACTTAAAGAAAGTTAAAGCTATAGTAAATTGGTAAGAACCGGAGAATATTATATAGTTAAGATTGTTTTTAGGGTTTTATAACTACTATAGGAGGTTTATTATATAGTAGTTAAAGGATATTAAACTATTTATAAGACTAATAAAGAAGGAGGAACCGTAGATATAGAATAGTAAGCAAAGAAAGCTACTCTAAAAACTTAAGGAGTTGTTTACCCAAAATCTAATCCTTAAGATCTACTAACTAAAGCTAGAAACGGTTGTTAAAACGGATATATTAGACTTTATACTAGGAGTATATTTACTATAGAAGCACTAAAATGCATAGCATCTAGTAGTATACTATAGCTAAAAGATAACACTACTAGAACTAAACTATAACATCTATAATAAGAAGTTATTAGGTATAGCTATAGTACTTAAGAGATAGAAAGTGTTTTTATAAGGTATAGAAAAACTATTTATAGTTAAGACGAATTATAAAAACCTAACAGGATTTCTAATAATAAAAATAACTTAATTATAGATAGGTTAAATAGATAGAATATTATTTTAAAATTTAGTATACTAAGGGTATAGAAAATATAAGAGTAGACGCGCTAAGTAAAAAGGCTAAATACTAAAATAATAAAAAGCTATTAGAGGTAATGTTATAAGAGAACGAAAGTAGATTAATTAGGTATAACTATTTAAAGCTTATAATAATATAAGAAGAACAGACCTATAAGGCACTAGAAGGTATATAGTCTTAAAAAATCTAAAAAGTATAAAGTAAGGATCTAGACTTAGAATAGTACGAAAATTAAGAAGTATTATAAAGGGATATTTTTAGAGACTTTTATAGGGGAATAATATAGAAATATAACGGAGCTATAGGCTTAGTATTAAGACTTTAAGAAGAGTATATTATTTAAGGAATTTAGGGCTTACTAAGATAAGTTATAAAGAAATATCTAAATTGCTAAAGAAATAAACTAATAAGGTATAAACTATATAGAGGGCTATAACCTATTAAAATACTAGAAAGACTATAAGAGGTTATATTATAGAACTTTATTATAAAGTTACTAAAATTAAAAGATCCTATTACTGGATAAAAGCATAATATAATCCTTATAATAGTAAATAAGTTAACTAAGTAATGCTACTTTGTAGTATATATAGAAAAAATCTTAATAGAGGATATAGCTAGAATCTATATTAAAGAAGTGTTTATAAGATATAGAGATTTAATATTTATAGCAGCAGCCTTTTAGGAGGTATTCTTAGCGGAATAAGAGGTTTGGGTTGTAATATTAATAGCGTATTATCTATAGACAGACAGATAGATAGATAGAAAGACTAAATTAGACACTAGAGTAGTATCTAAGGTATTATATTAATTACGCACAAAATAATTAGGCATTACTATTACTAGTTATATAGTTCGTATATAATACAATACTATAAGAAGAAATAGGGACATTACTATTTAAGGCGAATTATGGATATAAGCTAAGAATATTATTATCGCTATATTAAGTAAAGAAAATAAGTAGTATAGTAAAAAAAAGAATAAAAATACTAATAAATCTTTATATAACGTATTCTACCACCGAGCCGGCCACCCCACCGAGCCGGCCACTTCAAAATACACCAAAAAGCCAATATTTTAATTCTAAATATCTTAACCACTACGTAATAATATTTTCTGAAAATTTAAATATAAGCTCTTATATACCTATTTTAGTGTATATTAAAATACTAAAGCGTATAGCTTGGTGGTTATTATAATATAGAGTTTAGGGGTTAAAAATAGAGATATTTCTAAATATCTTAACAACTACCAGAGCGCATACTCTTATATTGTAATAAGTACTAAAATAGGTATATGAAAGCTTATATTTGAATTTTTAGAAAATATTATTAAGTAGTAGTTGAGATATTTAAGATTAAAATATCGACTTTTTAGTGTATTTTGAAGTGGCCGGCTCGCTAGTAGAATACGTTAGACCTTATTAAATTAGTAAAGATAATATAAAAAAGAATTAAAAAAAGTACTATAATACTAAAAAATTTAAGGGACTAGATCTTAAGGAGGGAGATAAAGTGTAGCTACTTCTTAAATTTTTTTTAAAGTTGATAACTAAGTAAAAGGTTAGACTATATTAGACTAAAACCTTTTAAAATTATTTAAGTGATTTTACCGGTTATATTTAAGTTAGACCTACTAGCTAAAATAAAGATCTACTCTATATAGCATATCGCGATACTAAAGCTAGTATATAGGAATATTAAGCCACTAGTTTATAAAGTAGTTATATATAGAGAATAAGAAGAAAATAAATAGTAAGTTTTAAAGATTACTAGTTATAAGGATATTAATAATAAAATATAGTATAAGGTTAAGTAGATAGGCTATAATAAGACTACCTAGAAGCTACTATAGAACCTAAAGAATACTATAAGAAGGGTAAAGGAGTATTAATAGTAAAGGATTATTAAAAAAATAAGTTACTAAGGGGGACCTAAGAGGAGCAGCTATTAAGCTACTTAGCTATTTCCCTCTCTATTAAAATAGAACCCTTTTTAGACTCTTTCTACTTAAGTTTAAGGAGACTTTACTTAATAAGACGTTACTCCTTTAAACAACCCTTTCTAAGACCAGTTAGCTAAGCGGATACAGTTATATAAGCCTAAACGGCCCTTTACTTAGCGATATAAGAATATTTAAGCTCTTTAAGAGCTAGGGCAAGTTTACCTTTAAGACGTTTGGCCTTAGATTAAATATAAAACTCTATAATAAATTTAATAGAGTACTAAACGCCTATAGTGTCACAGCGACTCAGTCAATCGAGGCACGAGCGCCGTAGAACGTATGCAAGCCTGTACAATTGGTAGTCTATTGACCCGGATATTAAGATGAGGAGCAGAAGAAGGTCGTGGAAAGGACACGTCTATATACATGGAGCCAAGACGTAAGCGAACCCCCCTGACTAGGCCCTATCCAGGTTACGCGCGTCAGTGCCGTAACATATAGAGAATAATAAGACGTATATACTTAGCGTTAAAGATAGAGCGAATATTGTAGGATAACTATATATTCGATTTTATATACTTAGTATAAGAAGAAAGTTAGCGACTAGATGGTAACGCGATTACAATATATACTAACTTCTTTTCTATATAACAAGAACGAAATATTATTACTTTACCTAACGAGAGGATAAACGTAATAAGCCGGTTATAATAATTAGATAGAGAGAATTTAATAGAAAGTATTAGGAACGATAAAGGTTGTTAAATTAAAGACGGGAATACTATCCCTTATATTATTAACGTGATATAAAATATGGCCCGTACGCGCGATTAAGAACATTAAAACTTCTTTGCGTTAAGTTATAAATATATAGCTTTATTAATTAAATACACTATAATTATAGTACGTAATTGTAAAAGTAATAATATAGACTTTATTCCTTATACCCAACACCTAAAATACGTGTCTTAAAAGCCTTAAAAGCCTCCTTCTAAGCCCTAACCCTTACCTAATTTTAAACCTCTTCCTATTAAGAACGAAAATTCCTACTATAAGCTAAATCTTCCTTCTAACGTTAATAATAGCGATCCTTTATAGCTATTAAAGCTATTCTTTATAGATAAAATTTTAGATTAACTTATAGAGTATATAAATAGAAATATGGAGCTCTACTAAACACCAGAGGATAAGGCTCTAAAGGGACGCCCACAGAAGTAGAAGTTAATATTAAGGGTAGAGCTAATATATACTTAGCAGTACTAATTTATATAGGGCTATATATAGAAAGTAGCATTAAGAAGTATTAGTATAAAGACTTTAGTTATAGCTTAATGCATATTATTTGGAATTTTACTAGACTTAATAGATTTCGCTAAATTAACCGCTATTTCTACTATATTAAACTATAAGAAGATAGTAACAAACCTTTTTAGAATACTTTTAAAAGGATATAAGATCTTAGTAAGTACCTATACGTGCTTTATAGGAAGCTCTATACCCCTAGTATATATCTTACTATTAATAAGATAATTAAATAGTTTACTAGCTAAGCTTTTAAAATTATTAATATTTCTACTACGCTAACGCCAAAGGGCTTTAAAATCCGGGTTTTAGGTAATTAAGGCTATGTTCTCAACCAAATATTTTATACCTAAAGGTAATAAAAAAGGACTATATAATCTAGATAATGTATATATAGAGAAAGGCTTTTCTAAGATGCAGGCGGTAATACTTAACTTATTATTATAAAGAGACGACCTTATTAATAAGCTACTTTATCCACCAAATAAATATATAGTGTGGCTTAATAACTTATTTATCAGCGTTAAATTACTCTCTTAGCTTTAAGAGATTGGAATTAGCGCGTTAGGGACTATATACACTACTAAAATTAAGCGGGAGGAGTAGGAGGAGGTCTTAGGTAAAGTTAAGGCCTAATATAAAGCTCTAATTAAGTAAATTAGCTCCTCCCTTATAGAACTTAAATTAGTATTTAATAACTAGATACTATAGGGTTCCTTATATAAAGAGCTTTCTAAAAACTCTATAGTTGCTTAATTTACCTAGAAAGATTTAAATATAGTTCTATTTATAAGTACGGTCCTTAATAATAAGTTTACCTAAACTTAAGATAAGGCTTTACTACTAAAAATAGCATCTAACGTTATCTATCGCAGGATTTTAATTAATTAAACAGCTATAATAATGCCCTGTAAAGACCTCTACTAGTACTATAATAATTTAAAAGATCTTTAGCAGTAATATAGTTAAGGTATTATAGATTCCGCTATTTATTAACCTCTATAATTAGTATATAAAAAGTATTAATACTAGTAATTAGATAAGATTTTATTATAGCTCCTTCTAACAAAGCCTTTATTCTACTCCCTCCTTAATATAATTATTATTAACTACTATAAGCTATCTTTCTACTCTACCGATAGCTAGCTAAGATAAGGTGGTTATTAAAGGTTCCCTAAACGACTTATAAACTATCTATTTAAGCTTTTTACCTAAATACCTTAAAGCAATTATGTATAGGTCTCTATAGATTAAATATATTAGTACCTAGTAATATATTATAGATATAAGGTAGTTAAAATTAATATAAAGCTAATAACTTGTTCTATATACTTAGAGGTAAAAAAAAAGAGCTAAATTAAGAAACCTTTAAGTAGGAAGCCTCTTTATAAGCTTTTAATAAATACAATAAAGAGGTTATATAATGGTAAGGAGTTTAAAAGTATAAGGTAAGGATATAGATAGGGAGTCTAATAATAGAATAATAGGTATATTATATAGACAGAGACAAATCTTTAAGGGAAAAGGAGGAGTCTATATATAAGGTAGGAAGGGTTTTCCCTAGGTATATATAGCACATATACCTTATAGGCGAGTTACCCCTAAGTTGCCCTAGGGTCGCCTATACCTTATGGCTATATAACTATCTACTTAGGTTCTACCTAATAATGCCCCCCCCCTTTAAAAAGGGTTGTCCCCAATCCTTTATATACTTAAGCCTTAATAAAATCCTATAAAAAACCTTAGTAAGGAAAAAATTTAGAGGGGAAAGAGTATCTTAATTTTGTATATAGAGAGACGGGTAGTATATATACGCGGCGCGAAGATATTAAGGGACTTTAACTGGCGGTTAAAGTTGTCTAATTGGTTAGATTTGCCTTGCTAAAACTCCCCCGTATTTAGCCGAGCTAATAGCGATTTTTTATCCCCCGGGATAGAAAATCCTAATTAGTCCATTTAACGCCTAGAGCCTATAGCTTAACGTTATCGCCTAAATTTAGTAGACTATTAGGAGTATTCTAAAGCTTACTTATATAGGTAGGTAGCTAATACCTCGCGGGTAGATTGTAGGTTATTTATATATAGCTAGATTTATAAATAGTAAGGTTATATACCTATTAAATCCGCTACTAACCCTACTTTAGCCTTACGCTATACTGGCGTAATACTGTATATACTTTATAGGTAGGTTATAAGTTACTTATATGTAGCCAAATTTATAAATAGTAAGGCTATATACCTATTAAATCCGCTACTAACCTATGCTTTAGCCTTGCGCGTTATCTATATAGTATATATATAGAATAGTATATAAGTTATTAGTATAGGTTACTACTAGCGGGTTACTAGTAGGTTATAAACCCTAGTTAAATAGACCCTAGTTATAAACAGGCCTATTTTTTAATCTAAATAATTTGCTAAGCTAGTATAAAGTAACAGACTAGGTTTAGGAAGGGTGCTTTTTAAATTAAGCTTTATTACTAGTATACGCTATAGCCTCGCCTATAAGTTGCTTGCAAGTCACCTATAGGTCACTAGCATAGCTAGGTTGTATTAGAGTGTAGCTTATATAGGATACCAATAAATTAAAACTTTACCCTATATATATACCGCAGTTCTTACCGCAAGCGTTACTTATTCTTTAATCCCTTAGGATATCCTTTACTCTACTTTAGTATAGGTTATATCTTAGTAATAGCGCTTACTTTTTGCCTACGCTTTAACTATAAGGCTAGGGTATTCCGCTTATAGTACTTATCTAATAGTTATTAATAATTTTTAAGTTCTGTCTCGTATTTTTATTTATTATACTTATTTAGCTATCCTATATAACGGAACCTTATAGCAGGAACTACGGTAGGCTCGTTAATAGGCTAGGTGTGTAGGAAATGCAAAGATAATAGTTAACAACGTAATAATAACTGGTGGAGTGGTTGCCTAATAGATTAACTTTAATTATATTCTAAGAATTACTATAAGGAAGGAACTATCTAGGTAGGGACTAAGGGTCCTTAAATACACAACTATACTCCTATAAAATCCTTTTTATACGTAATGTACGTAAGGTACGTAAGGTATATAAGTCCCTCCTATTTTTCTTATTTAATACATAGCACGTTATATAACCTTAGTTACTATTCCTTATTATATAGCTCTACCAGTTCTATCTTAGACCGTACCTAAATTAACTAACTAGCTTCTTCCAACTCTTCCCTAAGTAGTTATAATATTGTACTTAAAGTATTTATAACACTATCTCCCTCCTTTTTATCTTTGTCCTTAAAGATCCGAAATATCTCTAAGTTATTTACTAAAGGTGTAATATCTATCTAATTAATTTGGTTAATATTATTACTTATTATACCTAAGGCTTCTTCTTCCTTATACGCCCAACGTCGTGCTCGCACTATTACTGCAATATTATCTCTTAGTAAGATTATACCGTCTCTATATTCTTATTATTTAAAAAAGGGGTTAGTCTATATTACGTTAGTAAGTCTATCTTCGCGACAACTATCCTCTTGCTTAGAGTGCACTAAAGCGAATATTTGTTTATCCTATAACGTTTACTCTACCTCTAATGCTAAATATACGCAACCTATTACTCTTAATAGTCATTTAGTTCTCTAATTAATTTATCTTAAGGTCTTATATTTAATCTGCTACTGCGTAGCTAGATAGTAAACTATCTTAAGCCCTTACTAAGTTAGAACGTTCTTAGGATGCGGAACAGAAAGCCCTAGATACTTAAATTGCGGCGTCTACTTATTTGCTCTGTCTTAAGAAGGTTTATAAAAAGGTTCGTTTTAAGGAGTAGAAACTAGTAGAATAAGGTTTATAGGAACTTAGTAATAAAAAAACGGATTCTCTTCTAATAAAGAAGAAAATAGATCCGAGTAGTTTAGTAACTACCCCTCTTGGGTCCCCCTTAGGTGACTTATTCTTTAGCGATCCTTCTTTATTAATACTACCTAACCTAATTTCTTTTAATACTCCTATACCTTTCTTATAGCGTTTTTTAAATTTTCTAGTGGCTTCTAGGTAGTCTTAGTGTAGCCTATCCACTTAACCTTATACTATATTTTATTGTTAATATCCTTATAACTAACGATCTTTAAAACTTACTATTTATTTTCTTTCTATCCTCTATATATATCTGCTTTATAAACCGGTGGCTTAATATTCCTATATACTAGCTCTAGCATTATAATATACTATATAGGGTAGATCTTTATTTTAGCTAGTAAGTTTAACTTAAACGTAACTAGTGAAATCCTCTATATAATTTTAAAAGGTCCTAGTTTAACGTAGTCCAACTTCTTACTTAGTTATTAACTCTTAAAATTTTTATATAGTAGCTATACTTTATCTCCCTCCTTAAGATCTGGTCCCTTAGATCTCTTAGCATTATAGTACTTTTTTATTCTTTTTTATACCTTCTTAGCTAATTCCGTAAGGTCTATATAAAGATTTATTAATGTCTTTATTCTTTCTTTAGCTCTACTACTCGTTTTCTTTACTTACCGTAGTAACAACGATATTCTTAGCTTATATCCATAATTCGCCTTAAATAGTAATATGCCTATTCCTTCTTAAGGTATTATATTATATATAAACTGTATAACTAGTAATAGTAATACCTAATTATTTTATATATAATTAATATAATACCTTAGATACTATTCTAGCGTCTAATTTAATCTTTCCGTTTAACCGTCTATCTATAGATAATATGCGGTAGAAGTTACTGCTTAAACTCCTTACTTTACTAAGAATACTTCCTAGAATACTGCTACGAATCTTAGATCTCTATCCGATATAATTTTACTTAGTACTCTATATCTTATAAACACTTTTTTAATATAAATTTTAGCGATATCTTCCGCTAATATTTCCTTTATGTATGCTATAAAGTATCCCTACTTTATAAGCTTATCCACTATTACTAAGATTATATTATATTCTTATCCGGTAATAGGATCTCTTAACTTTAGTAACTTAATAATAAAGTCCTATAATATAACCTCCTATGGTCTCTCTAGTATTTTAATAGGTTATAGCCCTCCACATGGCTTATACTTTATTAGTTTATTCCTTTAGCAATTTAAATATTTCCTTATAACTTTTCGCGCTAAGCCCTAGATTTTATTAATAATATACTCCTCCTAGAGTCTTAATACTAAGCCTATAGCTCTATTATGTCCTTAAGTTAATCCCTTATAGAACTCTTCTATAAATTGCTCAGCTATGCTTTTTAGTATGTACTTTATTTCTTAATTTTCGTATATATCCGTCTATAGATCTTCTAGCTATGCCTTTAGAATTCTTTATACCTAAAAGCTTTCTAGTATCTTGTAGACTTTCCTTTCTTATATTACTGCAATTTTTGGATAATTATACCTAATTAATCTATCTATGTCTTTTCGCAGTAAAGCCCCTAATGGCTTTTCGTTATTTTATAGTTTAGCCTTTTAACTTAGAGCATCTGCTTACGTGTTATCTGTACCCTTAATATACTAAATCTTAAAATAGTATTCTATAAGCATCTTTACCTATCTAACCTATCTTTAGTTAAGTTCCTTTATTATTAGAAATCCTATTAAGTTCTTATAATCCGTCTTAACTATAAATAGTTTCTCTATACCTTATAAGAATGCTCTCTATTTCTTAAGTACTATAACTATACCTAATAACTCCTTATTATAAATGTTATTGTTTAACTCTAGTAGTATTATCTTTTAACTGTAGTATACCACTAGGTGCTATCTATCTTAATATTTCTATATAAAGTATACCCCTAGTATAAAGTCTAATATATCTATCTCTATAACCGTCTCTAGTCCTAATTAATAGATTTTAAGAACTAGCTCCTAGGTAAATAACTCCTTAACTTTCCTAAATAGCTCTTACTATTCCTTTCCCTATGCCTATAGTTCCTCTTTCCTTATTAACCGCGTAAATAGCTTAATATCTTTTAACCATTGTGCTATAAACCTTCTATAGTAATTATAAAACCTTAGAAACAATCTTAACTATATAACGTTTTCTAGTTTTTACTAATTTACTATAGCCTTAATCTTCTTTAGATTTATATTAAGTTGGCCTAGTTTAATAATAAATTTAACAAAATTAGTCTTCCTAGTAAAGAACTTGTATTTTTTAATTACTACTAGTATTTATTCTTCTTACAGTCTCTTTAAGACCTATTTAACGTGTTCTTTATATTCTTCCTTAGTTATTAAGTAAATAATAATGTTATTAAGGTATACTATAACAAATTCATCTAAGTATTCTTCTAATATATTATTAATACGCTTTTAAAACGTTACTAGTGCGTTTATAAGCCTAAATTATATAACTAATAGTTTATATAGTCCTTCCTTTAACCTAAAGGCTACCTTTTATTTATTGCCTTCCTTAATCCTAATCTAATAATACGCCTATCTTAGATCTATCTTTATAAAGATTTGCGCGTTACCTATCCTATCTTAGATTTTGCTAATTAAGGGTAAAGGATACCTATCCTTTCTAGTAATGCTGTTTAACTATCTATAGTTAATACACAGCCTTAGTTTGCCATTTTTCTTTAGTACGAACAGTACTAGATATCCCGCTAATAACTATAATAGTCTAATATATCCCTTCTATAAGTTTTCCTAAATAAACTCTTTTAGTACTCTACCTTCTTCTTTAATAAGCTTATAAATTAGAAAGAACTTTAAACTTATTCCTAGTTTTAATTCTATTTTATAGTCCTATACTATATAATCTAATAGCTTTTTACTTTTTAGTAACCATAGTCTTTTACTATACTTATGGTATCTTTTTAGTATATAACTTAAGCCTTACTTAGTTTCTTCATATATTGCTCTAACTTAGTACTATACCAACTTAGCTTATTATCGCATCTTATAGCATTAAGTATCCTTAATATTAACCTAACCTATAATCTAATTAATCTTTAGATTATATTTCTATAACTAAGGCATTCCTAATACTGCCTTATCCCGTCCTAATAGTAGGATATTAAAAGATATCTTAATTTATTTTCCTTTAATAGTTATCTAAATAGGTTCTATTTTAAGATTAATAATCCCTCCTCTATAGGCTATTAGATCTCCTAAAATTATAACTAATAGGTAAAGTTACTCCTTCTATCTATAAGGTAGTCCTATTCTCTTAACTGCTACTAGTAAGATATAGTTCCGCGTTACTCTACTATTTATTAGCGCTTTAAACTACTAATCTTACTATTTAACTTATAAATTTAGGTATTGTTCTTAAATTCCTTTAAGGGTCTAAGGCTTTACTACTAGCTCCCTTTAGTCCCATAGGCCTCTACTTTTTCTAACTATTAGCTACTTAATCCTGTTATACTTAGCTCGCTCTTTAGCTAATACCTAGTTTACTTTTTGTCTTTAATATACTATAGACATATATTTTCTAGGCATTTCTACTACTATTATCCGTCTAAGTATTCTTCTATAAGGAATCTTCCTAGTTAAAGTATTAAACTTTCTTCCTTTTAGACTTTTTCTAGATGCCATCTATATATATATTTGGTATTTCTATACTATTGCTTATCTATTATCTAGTATATCCTTATAGGGTATTTCCAATTCTTTTTCTTTAGATTCTTATATATCTCGTATATATTATCCACGTATATAATCTATAATAGCGTATAGTGTGCCAGGTACTTTAGGTTAACTCTTAGCTCGTCTTTACCTTTAAGTTTAAACCTTTATTATGCTAATCTAAACGTTATAACTTTATTTATAGGTACTAAGATACGTCTCTCGCTTCTTTAGTCCTTTAATTATTCCTCTAAATCCTTTAACGTTATAATTAAGGCCCCTTTAATATAACTTATTACCTTTTCTGTAATTAGGTAGTCCTAGATAACTTTTTCGTCTAACTATATATAGAAATTTTCCCACTTATTATTGTGTCGCTATCTATACTACTTTTAGTATAGCTATTAGAGTATATACGGCTTGTCCGTAAGGAAGTATCTTCTTATTACTATATTGTAATAGCCCTTTATATATTGTTCCTTAAACCTAGTAGAGATCCCTAGATCCTCTTTATCTTCCAGTTTAGTAAGCTACTTAGCTCTTAGTATGCCTATCCTAGGCCTATTAGTAATTCTTTATATTAGCGCTCTATCCCTTATACGTCCTAATATACTAGACCTTTTATCTAGTTTCTATTCTTGCTATACGATAATTTTTTGCCTAAACTCTTTTATAGTTTCTTTTGGTTTGCGTCTTATAGATTAATCCTTAAAGTCCTTATACTTCTTAATCTTGGTATTAATATTTCGATCTTTAGGCCGAATACTATATTCTCTTAGTAAGTCCTCTAGGTTTATATACCTGTCTCCTAGTCTAACTGCTGTTTATATTATAGATTCTCTAATCTATAAAGAAGCCCCTTACCTTTTACTTATAGGTGTCCTTATTTATACTCCGAATTCTTAACCCCTTAGATTCTTTAATCCTAAGCTTGCTTTTATCTTAAGCTTAGCTTCAGCCTTAGTCTAGCTAGGCTTACTTAGTATTCTTATTTTATCTTAAGAATTTTAAATTTTACTTATCTTGTCTTAAGAGTCTTATGCCTTTAGGAAACTTCGTCCTAAGCTTATTTATATATTACTAAACTAAGCCGTTACTCTACTCTATTGGTTATCGTCTATTATAGGTCCTTAAGCTTGCCTTATCTTATCTTAAGAATCTTGGTTATCTTATATCTTGTCTTAAGAATCTTAAGCCTTTAGCCTTTTGCCTTTATCGAGTGCCGAAGTAGCTCGCTATTCTACTTCTCTTGCGTCTTGTGAAGCGATAGATATTATGTCTAGTAGGGTCTTAATCCCTACTAATATTCCCTATTCTGTAGTGGAATTATTTTCTACCTTTAGTATAACATCTCCGATGGCTGCGCGTTCCTAGTAAACCGCTTCTATTACCTTATTATTATAAAATACTTCGCCTATATTAAATTTATTATCCTTAATATCTAATTTGCGAGCTAGTTTATTAGTTCCTCTATACTTTATAAGGTTTAGCTCCTATAGCTAATAGCTTATGCTATACTTAGCGTCCTTATAAATTTAGCATGCATTATTATAACAAAACGCAAAACTTTTAATTAAATATTCTTTTGTTCCTTATAACGCATTATCGTCCCTCTATATATATATATTATCTACTAACCTTATCCCTTTTACTATATAGTAACTTTAACTACTTCTATAGTCTTTAATATAATAATCCTATTTTCTGTAATTTATATAGGCTCCTTTTTTAAACCATTTTTCTTGCTATAGAGTCCGCCTAAACGTCTTCTACTACTAAGATCCCTGGTTTAGCCTCTACTTCTTAAACCTTTAATTACTTAATCCTTGTCCTCTAGGTTTCTATAATTATTTACTTTATCTCTTATAAGCTTCTTTAGTACTACTTAGGTCTATTAGCTCTACGCTATACTATAGTTTTTAACTTAGCTTTAGTTATTGCGTACTTTATACCTTATATAACTATAAAACTCTATCCTAACCTTTCTTAGCCTATTCCCTTTAGTAGATCCAATTATTAATCTTAATTACTTAATCTATTAGTTCCCTTAGGGTGTCCGCATTTTCTATTAGGATAATTATATCCTAGACTTTAGCCTTAAGTCCCTGTTTATACTATGCTATAAGCGCCCTATTATTCCACTCTACTTGCGTTGCTAATGTCTAGAACTGCGTTATATACTTAATTGCTAAGGTTTGTTATATAATATCTTGGAGTTTTCTTTCCGCTATAGTTACTGCCTTTAGGTCTTTAAACATTTATATAAGTCGCTCTATAAATCTATTCTAGCTTAAGAATATAAACCGTACCTCTTAGTTTATAGTTGTTATTCCATTTACCTAGATTTCCGTAAGGTAAGGCTTAAACTACTTAAGTGCTCTTCCTATTAGGAACAATCCCGCATACGCTATTTAATCTATAGGTGTTACTAGCTTTACTCCTTCCTGCGCGACCTTAAAGTGCATTTATATAAGGAATCCTTTAAGCTTTAACTTCTCTCCTAAGAATCTTTTAATTAATAGTAATTTAACCTTTACTGCGCCTATCCCGTTAATCCTATTTTCTAATATTATATTATTTTCTATTAACCGGTTAACTACCTCTTATAGTTATCCAACTGTTATAGGTTGCTGTAAGTTAGTATCTACTATGCTAGTATTATTACCTGACCTTAAAGTAGTTGCCGCCGTCGATAGCATTATGGTAGCTACTTTTGGTGGCATGTTATTTAACTTACTATATTTAATACCGTAACTATAGTAGTGATTATATAACGGAACCTTGTAGCAGGAACTATAGTAGGCTTATTAATGGGCTAGGTATATAGGAAATGTAAAGATAATAGTTAATAACGTAATAACAACTAGTGGAGTGGTTGCTTAATAAATTAACTCTAATTATATTCTAAGAATTACTATAAGGAAGAAACTATCTAGGTAGGGACTAAGGGTCCTTAAATACACAACCGTACTCCTATAAAATCCTTTTTATACGTAATATACGTTTTGTACGTAAGGTACGTAAGTCCCTCCTGTTCCTCTTGTTTAATACGTAGCACGTTATGTGACCTTAATTACTATTCCTCGTCACATAGCTCTACCGGTTCCATCCTGGACCGTGCCTAAATTAACTAACTAGCTTCTTCCGACTCTTCCCCAAGTAGTTATAATATTGTACTTAAAGCGTCCGTAATATCCTAGCTATTTAATAAGGTACTATAGTTATCTAATATA